>Ga0123353_10004854_pt1 | contig 17470 bp, 8 predicted proteins | sample TergutLab28metaG_3_FD_92763 | JGI IMG/M metagenome (GOLD analysis project Ga0123353, IMG submission 92763) | Labiotermes labralis P3 segment gut microbial communities from Petit-Saut dam, French Guiana - Lab288 P3 | ecosystem: Host-associated > Arthropoda: Insects > Digestive system > Gut ...
ATGTTGGGGGGGAGGAAAAGGGAAGGGAAGAAGGAGAAAAACGCGCGCGGGAGGGGGGGGGGGGGGGGGGGTTATAGGGCAGTCTGGGCCAACAGGGATAGTGAGCAAGAAATGCAAGAAACTAGGACAAGGATGAGCAGTGTTAACAAGAATGGGTGTTTTAGGGGGCCGCAGTATTGTCCTCAGAGGTTTGACATGTAATGTGAGGATGCAGAAAACAAGTTTGGCCTGTGACATGTTCCAACAAAAGGATATGTAAGACAGAATCCCTGTTTATGGGGGCACACATAATGGTGTATTGCCTTCAGAAGTACGAGACTGTGGTTCTGTCAGACAGCTGGAACCTTTAATTGCATATGAAAATGCACATGAACAACACCCCCAGCAATTTATTTTATATATGTGAGAAAGACCAACAAGATGTACACTTTTTTAATAATTTATGTCAATTAAATTATCCTCGATATGTTTCGAACAAATAATTTTTCATCATCAGGAGGTCTGTACAAGCAGCTTACAGTATCTTACCATGTATTGTTATGAGGAGTCTAGTCACTGACATGATACGATCGATACTGCCCATTATCAATCGTATGGTGTCAATGACTAGACTCCTCATAAAGATTCATGGTACAATACTATAAGCTTCTTGTATAGACCTCCTGATGATGAACATTTATTTGTTCAAAACATGTCGATAATTTAATTGAAATGAATTATTAAAAAAGTGTGCATCTTGTTGGCCTTTCTCACATATGTGTATCACGATGCACGATTCAGAAAATGTCAGGTTATTTTATATATTTAGGCAGTGTCGGAATTTACTGCATTTTTAAGACCTACTGCATAATACACAGTCTGACGATTATGTAATGAGACAGGTTATAGAATAAAACTGGAACAAAAGACTTGAGTACTATCTGTATTTTATTCAAAGTACATCCCTTCTGCATCGATACAGCAAGTGGCACGATCTAGCAAAGACTGGAAGGACCTCTGCACGTCTTCTTGTGGTATGTCCCGAAGACTCGATATCACAGCTGCTTGGATGTCTTGAACATCTTCAAACAGGCGCCCTTTCAATGGTAACTTCAATTTGGGAAACAGAAAATAATCACGGGGGATAAATCAGGGGAGTAGGGCGGATGATGGAGCCCGCACATTTGTTTTCGGGCCAAAAATTCTTGTACAGCAACTGCCTGGTGAACCGGTGCATTGTTGTGAAGAAGAAACCAACTGCCTGGTGCTGAGTACTCGGGCTGGACACGGTGAATCCTCTTCCACAGGTGTTCCAGAACACTCAAATAAAAAATTCCAGTGACAGTTGGTCCCTCAGGGACAAACTTGTGGTGAATATTTACCTTGTTGTTGTAGAAACACACAAGCATTGTCTTCACTTTTGACTTTTGAAGACAAACTTTTTTGCTGGTGACTTCCATTCAGCACTTTGGCGTTTAGTTGTGGGATCATAGCAAAAGCACCAAGTTTTGTCCTCTGCTACAATCAAATTCAAGAAACTTTTATTTCTACGAGCAGTTTTAATGATGTCTTTTGCATACAGAACATGCTCGTGTCTTTGATCATCAGACAGTGCATGCGGCACAAACTAGGAAGCGACCTTTCTCTTGCCCAAGTCTTCCACTAAGATTTGACGAATCGTCTCCCTGTTAACACCAAACTCATCAGCCGTCATTCTCACAGTCACACAACGTTCTTCTTGTATTCGTTTTCTCAATTTCGCAATGAGTCCCTCATTACAAACAGAAAATGGACGCCCAGGCCAGGCTTCATCTTCAGTAGTTTCCACGCCACTTTTGAATTGTGCATACCTCCTGAATATCTGTGCACAAGATAAACAATTATCCCTGTATACTTGTCTCATCAATTCCACAATCTCAGCTGCAGTTTTCCTGAGTTTGAAACAGAATTTAGTGTTCGCTCTCTGCTCCATGCCGCTACTGTGACCACATCCTCTCACTACCTGCACAACATGGCGCCGTATTTCCCGTTATGCTCAGCGTGGGGCGTTGTGGTGTTGCCAGATTACAGATGAAGGTTGGTCACATGGATGGCATGCCATTGTTCTTCCACTACCGCACCACACTTTAAGCAGAGACAGGCAGGAGCGCAAGTGAATGAAACAATAGGAAGAACCCCCACGCCTGCAGAGAGTCACGTAGTGGAAGAACAATGGCCAGCAAATAGCTTCAATCACACCACAGGCATTATATTACATACAGTGGCATTGTAGATAAGTTACCTAACAATATTATACAGTGTAAGGCATGTGGGATCCCAAATGCACAAAATAAAACCTGTAAAATGTTAAACGGTTCTTAGATCAGCCTGATGATGACTGTCACAAGTCGAAACATGTCACAGTAATGTTATGCTTTAAATGTTAGTTGTGTTGGTGGAAACATTTTGTAATAAAGTCTCTTTTTACGTGATTTATTTTTGCATGATTTCACTTTAACATGACTTGAAAATTTTAGCCACTTTTTGAATTTTTGCAATAATGTTCATTTTAATACAATTTGACATAGACGGTATGTGGTAATTTGCGGTTTAACACGGTGTGGCATAAATATTCTGTGGTCATTCTTCACTTGTGTTGGAGACTAGCAGAAAGTGATGTCACTGTCACACCATCAGTCATGCATATGGATTGATTACGTTTGGGATATAATCACATGGCTCATCTGGTTTCCTCTTCTACAGCATTGGCTTTACTTACCAATGTGAGTGAGAAACATAAATCTCCATCACCTAGTGTAATCCAAATGAAAATTCGATGAAAGGCAATCAGTATTGAAGAGAAATTAGATGTTACAAGCCGACTTGAAAGTTGATCGAATTGTTGACATGTGGCATAATGTTAGATTCACCCATAATAGCTTACATACAGTATGTGATACTGCTGATAGAATTATAGAAGGCGTTAAGTTAGCACCTAAATTGTTTCTGTAGCAAGTCTACCACAGTCCTATCAAAATGAACCATTCCAAAAACTATGGGTATGAGTCTCTTACATTTTTATTGCATTAGAAATAAATAAATATACTGTGTTGAAATATATATATGTAGTGTATATATGGTATGTATACAATCTACAGGTCCATATGGCTGCTAGTGGTGTAGTCATGCACTGTAAGGGATGAGGTTGTCAATCCCCTAAACCCTAGGAAATATGCTATTTTAGATGGAAATCTGGGTTCGCACAATTTCAATTTGTGCGACTTTTTTCAGGAACGTATGCCTGGAATAAAATGAGACCTGTATGTAATAATTTTTTCATAAACCCTGAGCTAAAATTTAAATAGCCACCCATCATTTGAAGGTTACCATAGTCAGTAATTGCTGTTTTGAAAATTGCAGAATTGAATCGTGAATTTCTGTGTTTGATAATCCACCAGTCCCTTTGTTTCATTGTAACAGCCTGCAGCACATGAAGGACAGTAATTGTAATACTCTTTTCACAGGACTTTGTGCTGAAATTTTGTGTTTTGCATTATAAACTTTATTGATAAAGCTTTAATGATGTGACAATATAGAGGAACCATCTCCATTTTTTGTAGATCTTGAAGCCTTCAGAAAAGAAAGCCAAGTATCAGTACAGCGGTATGAACTCTGGACGACCCTCCACCCCACAGCGGAATCCAACCAAGAAGAAATAATTTGTTTTTAATCCAGGTGAGTTTGCTGAAGTGATTCTGAAATGAATTTATTGTGAATTGACACATATTGCGCATTGCCCTTCATCATTGTTATAAAGAGCACATTTAAGATGTTTGATGTCTGCGTACGTTTTAGCCCATGAAGATTGCTTATTGAAGAGAAGGGAAGTGATGCACGCACACACACTCGTGTATTCACTCCCCATCGTATGCATTAGTTATGTTCCAGAAGGTCTGGCACAAGTTAAATTTTGCACAGGTTGGAATTTGTTATAAATATACTCAGTTGTATATGTGTATGCAAGGGAGTCCAGTTGAAATCCAAACTCCAACACACTGCAACCTGTTCTGTCACAGCATGTTTGCCATGCTCTTGTGTTATTCCCCATCAATACCTTCATCTCAAGATTTGTCGTTTCTTTTTCTAAATTGGTTAACTTGAAATTGCATAATTTGGGGGTAGGGGTTACATGTGCATGTGTGTGTTTTTTTAACTCTTTATTTAAGGTTTATGTAATGCCATTTTCAATGGTTTCAATTATATATCATTGAATAAGAGGTTAATTGGTGTATTGTGAATTGGAAAAGATGTGCAGGGAAGCATTGGTTGCCTGGTGTGTGTTCCTATCCTGGAATTTGTGAGGGAAGCAAGAAGGGGACCTAAAACCTGTCATCATAGCTACTCTTTGGGCTTATATTTGAGCCTAGTATCCTCAGTAATAGAGTAGATGTTCCTGCTATTTGACAGCAATATTTGGTTAGGAAGTGATGTTATGTCATTCTCACTGTACGTTATTTAGTTTCAGGTGCATCAGATCAACCTTTGAAATGAAGAGAAGATGACTATTACATCTATTTTCTATTTACAGTAACTTGTAATCTGTGATGATATTTTATTATGAAGAGTGAAGAATATGCCCCCCCCCCCTCCCCTCCCAACACTTACTGTGAATACAACGGCACTTACTTTTTCAGATCTCTGCACCTTTATTCCCATGTTCCTTCCATTTCAGTAAGTGCCATGCCTTCCCTGTCATTCTTATTTGTTGATTGTTATTGGACTGAGAGTCCTACTGCATCGCACCAAGCAAGCATTTGTTGTAATGTTAATTCTTACTACTTAAGCTTTTATGACACAAATGATGGTGATTTGCAGAACCACCATGAGGCTATTTCATTAGTGTTAGTGTCTGTGTGTGAAGGAAGGATATCAGTGTCAGCTGTCCTTTGTCCACGTCTTTTTAATAGTGGACATGCGTCTCATGTTTTGAGACCCATGTAGGTCAGTTTGTAAACCTAACCACCACAGCATTATGGTTTTATAGAATTCTTTTGTTAAACATGTTTGGTTCTTAGGGGAAAAAATTGGGAATTCTGTGTACTGATAATAGAAGGTAAAATGAACTAAAATATAAACTGTGCTGTACATGTGTCTAGTATGAGTGTTAAATAAGAGGTGTTGCTTTTCTCCGTATCTTGTTTTGAATATGGTCATTTCAGGGGGTGGGTGTTGCATTTCATCTTTAAAAGGGGGATCACAGTCAAGGGCCTCCTTACGATTAAGTGTTTCAGTTAATTTTTCTGGAAAGGTGTAAGTACATTTGAAGATTTTGTCCCTTTAACCCAAAGGAATAAACATGTTTAATTGAGAGTTAGTATCAAAATGGAAAGAGCTTTTTATTAGAGCATTGATAGGTGGGCATAATGGGGAAAGATGACCAGATAATTTGTTCAGAGCTGTGAACTTCATTGTCACCTGCTAATTTAAATATGTGTTCCATTTTTATTATTGTCTGTGTGGTTTATTCATGTAAGTGCTTCTTTCTCCCATAATTTGGTTTGTGTTCCTTATACATTTTGTTATCAGTGTAAGCAGTAATTACTGTTTAATATGATTTCCTTGTAGACATAGCTAATTATGAGTCAGTGTCTTCACTTAATTTGATTCAGTAGAGCATTTCTTAGTATCTCTTTTGTCAGCTAGTGTCCGTGTTTTATATATATATATATATTTCTTTTCACCAAGATCTATTTAAATAATAGACTGGAACGTCAAGCTGTTTGTACTGTATTAATAAATAACAAAAACTGTTATTATTTACCTGAAATTGATGATGTAAGAATATGAAGTTTTGTATACTATACCAGATTTTGTGAATGTTCTGTTTCAAAGTGGCACATCTTTTAGAGGAAACTTCAAGCACTTTGTCATGCCATGGCTCAGGGAGTTAATTGTTGGCCTGTCATTGCAGAGGTCTGGGTTCAGTTCCAGGCCTGTCCATGTGGGATTTATGGTGGACAAAGTGGCACTGCGGTAGGATTTCCTCCAAGTACATCAGTTTTTCCATGTCAATATCATTCCACCAATGCTCCATATTCATTCTTCTGTCACTAGTGCTATACAATCATAGTGATTATCATTGTCATTAAATGACACATGCAGTCTTGAATAATCATAGTGTGTGTTGAATGATATGACACAGCATCATATTCAGTCCATTAATGTAAGGATTATATTTTCTTGTAGTATTGTTGTTGTTCTTGCTGTTGTGTAAAAATTATATTACAGGGAACAGATAAAATATGAACAAATCCCATACATAAACTTTCAGTCTTTTATTGAATGTATGGACGAAGTGTGCCAGTTTGTTCGTGTTAACAAAGTGTACTGCTGAATGTATGATGAACATACTGGCCTCCTAGCATTGTTAGTGAAATAAAATGAATTTACAGTGGAGTGGATAATGTAGTTCGGACAAGGAGAAAAACTGTCACAGAAAATTAGAGAAACCATTTGGAAAAAAGTCATTGTCGGTTTGATGAGGTGGGAGTATGTATTAGAATTATCTCAGAAAAATAAGTCATGTTATTTGAAAGTGGTTGTATGGGCTCAGGATTGTTTCCAGTGGCAGGTTTTTGATACCAGCAGCATTTTGACTCTTGGGTTTTGTTATTAGGGGGTTCATAGCTCCACAGTCGTATTGGTATAATTTGGACCAGTTATTTATGAATTGCACACATCTTATAAGATGGTCGATTCAAAATGTATAAAAAGCCGTGCTGTGCTGGAATTATGTTTTGATTTTCCCTTTCTTTAAACAGATAATTGCAATCCCACCATTTAGGAAGAAAGATTGGTGTTTTTTTTAAATACAGAACCCTATGCAGGAAGTTACGTACCAAGCATCACAAAGTAGTGGTTAATACTAGCACTTTTTGTTTGGAATGTCATGGGTTCAGATCTCAGTTCAGTGACCTCTGTCCATGCTGAAATGTATTTGTTATTCCTCAGGACATCGATACAGTTCTTGGGACAGTATCTTACTGTCAGCCACGATTCCTTCTATCTTAATCCCAGTTATTTCATTCAGCACTAACTTGAACACATAATAAAGAATAGTCAATAAACAAATACTCAAAGTAGAAGGCCACATTAATTACATCTGTGCATATTCTCATTTTTGGGCTGTGCTGTATTTCTAAACTAATGTTATCTGTCATACAGTGGATACAGTTTTAGGAGCAAAGTGAAACATTTTGGTCAGCAGAGAAGCAAAAGAGGTGGATCACATTAATGAATGGAAAAGGTCTTAGTTTCCAGATGTAAAAAATGAAATCCCAATTTTGTGGTTCAGACATTGTCTGTGTAATAATGAATTTTGGTTTTAGTGATATTAATTTATTATGTCTAACAATTATTTTTAATACTGCACTATATTTTCTGGATTGTTCATTTAAAGTGGAATTTAGTTTAAAAGAATACAAAGCAGTACTAATTTTTGCTTGTGCACAACAAAAAATCTTTATATTGGTTGATTACCAGAAGTTCCAAATTTGAGACCATGTTTCAGTGGACGTTAACACTTTGACGGTGAATGTTACAGATGTATGTAATGTGCAGTGTGATGCTCAAAATGCCATTTGTTGACTACTGGGTGTTTAATTTTAGTGCCAAAGGGTTAATGAATATCTGTAAGCAGGTTTATTACACTTTCATTCTCCCCCTTGGAAGTATGTGTTGGAAATTTACTGGATTAAAGAAAGAAAGAGACTCCAGTATGTGAACTGGCATGAATGCCTTCCACTTGGATGTGTGGGTAATTTATTCAATTACGCAGATTAAAAAGTTCAAAGGCACAAATTCTGAAAACATGAGAGCAGATTTCATTTGTAGGTGTTTTTGTACATATTTTTACACGCTACAAATTTGCTTTTAAGATTTGATTTCTAACACATGCACACACACACAGAGTAAGATTATTATTATTATTATTATTGTTATTAGGCACATAACAAATGTAAGAAAAAATTACAACTCCATGTTATTTACATTGAATATCAAACATGACATCTAAATATTGACACTTCTTGTATATACAGTAAATTGTTTAAAGCATCAGTGCATTACATTTTGCTGGAAAAGCAACTATCCTTGGTTCCCACAATACAGCTAGATATGTCGACCCCCCCTCCCCCTATAAGTCTGTATTTGTTGCATTGACAGAACAAAGTACCTATGTATGATATTTCTTTGTTTCTGTGATTGATAATTTCACCATGCCCTTTCAACTGCAGGAACTGTAATGTAACATTTGGTTCAAGGTGGATCAGGAAGGAAGCAAAGATGGCCTCGTTAGGGTACTGTCCTGGTATTTGCTGCAAAGCCAAATTAAAAATGACAGAGGACATTATGGCTGAGATCGTAACCAGGTCAATGTCAGATGCAATATCAAAGAGTTTTTTTTTTTTTGTTATTTTATAATTAATACTAATTCTTTTAATCCTTGATTAATATTGAATTCTTCATAACTCCAAACTGTAACGCAAGTAAGCAAAGTCTCTTGAACTGGTGAAATTGTACATTTATAGCAAGATGGTGTACTCTATGATGTAGTGCATGGACATTGCCAATGCTTTTTTTACCATCAAAATATTGTACACTTTCATGGAAGATCTGTAAATGTAATTTCATTTATGCTCATAAGAAGAGTGTGGCTTTTCTTGCACCACTTTTTCTGAAACTCACTAATGTTGAACAGCATTATATTCAGATCCCATACACCAAATATCATGCAGGCTGGGCAAATAACTTGGTAAGTGTGGTTAGAACTCTGTTTTTCCCCATAAATTGTGGGTGTAACTGTGCCTATTTTCATGAAACAATCTCTCAATAAATTTTTGTGGAAATTTCCTCTGTCAAATGTGTCCCAATTCAGATGAAAAATGTAGAAGACAGATCAAAATTTCATGTATGCCCTTAAGTGAAGCATGACTTTCATTGTACCAATTTAACAAAACTCACAGTTGCTCAGTGCCATTACATGGAGATCACTTGTACCCATTTTCACCCAAACAAGTCAACAAATATCAAAAGTAGATGTAAGTAAAGTATGACTTACTGAGCCAATTTTCACAAAACTCCCACTTGCTGAAGAACCTTCTCCCAAGAAGTCATGTACCCAGTTTCATGACAATCTGACAGTTTAGTTACTGATACTAGATCACAGGTTTTGTCTTCACATGACGTTCATATTTTTTGTAGAGAACGCCTCAGGTGAACATTAAATGCTACACCAAGTTTAATTTAACAAAATTTCTTACTGAGAATATGAAGTGAAATAGGCAATGATGGTTCTGTGTGAGTAAACAGAATATCGGGCATTGAAAAGATTTAATTTTGAAATGTACTGCTCTTTAGTGTAGTGCATGTCATGTAGAACTGGCATTCCAGTTTTTTACACATTTTCCTACAGACTTATGTGCCCTTAAGTATGTATGATTTTTGCTTCATATTTGGCAGAGTTTAGACTTAGAAGGCACTGAACATTACAGGTATCAAAATTAAATTACCTATTTTTCAGCTGTTAATTTAATGTCAGTATTTCTGTGTGGTGCTTGCTGTGCAGTGTTGATAACTGTAAATAACATGGGACCATGTAATTGTCACTGAAATTCTAAATATAATGTTCACTGTAAACAATCTTGACACATCATGGAAGTCATTCTAAATTCAAGCATTGTACATAAATTTATGTTCTCTCTCTCTAATACTTCTTGTACTTCCAATAAGGAGGAAATTGGTCTCTGAATTTTTGGACACTGGCAAAGAGGTAAATAATGTTAACCAAGGTTATAAATGTTAGACACCCCTACCATGTATTTGTGAAACATCGCAGAATGTTTCTTCTCCACCTCCCATATGAAAAGTGATATACATAAAACTCAAATTTGTATCTGAAATTTTGATGGACAGATTTCTGATGTATTATATTAACTGGCAAGGTTCAGTAATAATGCTACAGAATAAACTGTAATGTATTAGCTTAAGTTCTGAACTTTATTGTCAATGACAGGAACTGTATAATGTAACATTAAGAATGCCATCTAATTAACGCATGTGCATAGTTTTTAACTTTTGATAACTCATTTGAACTGTAGGGAATTTTTAGAACAAATATTCTTTGAATTTTTATAAAGGACTGCACCTCTAATGCAGAAAATTCCAGTAAAAGCTAATGCAGCATTAAAGTTGTAAATATATGAGTGCATCATGAAGTTACCCATATGATATAGCATAAAAAAATAAGAGTGTATTCTCATTGCATTTGTAGCACAGAATATTTTGGATGTTCTAACTTCCCATTTATTTTATTCTACAGTGACCTGCAGAATACTTAACAAATATAGACTTATTCCTTCATCAGTATTATAAAATATATGTCTCACTGTGAAGCTCAGAGAAACTTGAGGAGTTTTCCAGTACTGTGTAGTGCAAATGGCACAAAACGCTTAATGGCATTTACACAGCAGAAACATGGTTCTGTTTTATTGCAGTTATATCAGTAGGATAAAGTCTTTCAAAAATATGAAGAACTGTACAGCTTGTTTCTTATGTCAGGGAATGGTGTTGAGTTGCCAGAGTCACTCTGCACCAGTTGGTGTGGGACCCATCTCATTTTCTAAAATTTATAAGGTCAAACAGATGAGAAGTGGGTATTAGTTGCTTTCATTGTGTCTTTTGTGTGTCAAACAGTGTTTTTGGAAGGGGTGAGGGTAATTACAAAATAAAAAATGGAAAATGTACCTCCATATACCACTGAGAATAGTACAAAGTACATTAGAATCTCGATAGTTCAGGTTCTGATTGTTCAAGGTCCTGTTTTGTCCTAGCTGATGCACTGTAGTCAAGGTTGTTTGTAAGTTGGGCACAGAACTCTGTTGAAGTCTGTATCTCTGTAATCAAATGTGTCTTTCAGGCATTACATTATTACCTTGTAGCTGTTCTTTTTGCATATTTGTGCGTATTACATGATCTAAGTGTGTATTTTAACATACCCTAACAGTGAATGCTAAAAGCAAGAGAAAATGTGTTTTCCATTGTCTTAATCCATGTAGTCCAATTTTCTGGTAATTTGAGGCAACCATGGCCCCATTCATGTTGAACTATCGAGATTTTACTCTTAAGTATAAAAACACAGCACTCCAAGTTCTCTTTTCCTCTTAAAAATAGTGTTTTTGTGGGTAGTATGCAAACTGCTAGATTATGGTCATACAAAGTCTTAATACTAGCCATATGTTGTTTTTGTCTGATAGTTTCCTCAAACTTATTGGTTTGTCTCTTTGTGAAGTTTGCATAACCTACATAATCGTACCATGAAACTGGCATGACATGAAATGGTCATGGTGGTTGTGGCTTAAGTTCCCATAGAAGCAGAATTATGTTCTTCATTGTGTCATTTATTAAAACAGTACATAAGAAACTTAACATTTCATTTGTTCATTTGACAGTTATTTAAATTAGGCTTGATATGTTTCCCAGTATTTTAATTAAGTGTTGATAGTTAGTAATGCTGACATGGATCATAAGTATAATGCACATCTTTCTATTCAGCATATCAGTCAATTTTTACTCATGCATACAGCTTTAGTGACATTTAGTAAGGTGTTCTGCCATAACAATTATTTGTGATGTTTGCTTATTTACCAAGTAAAGTCCTTTTAAATGATTGTCACACTGGTTCTTTATTTGTACTGCAAGATAAATGAATCCAATCAACATGTCTTGTACCATGTTAGGAGAACTTTTGTATGGTCATGAACCTTACATCTGTTTACTTCCTACTTGTAAATTTTGAATAATTTTTTGGCATGCTGTTTGATTTAAGACACTGTCACATGTTTTTTAAAAAAGTGTATGTAATGTTAGAATATTATTTCTTTTAAAGAGTTTCAAGTATCATATGAATATTACAGTGACATTTTTGGGCTATTCAGGAATATTCTTGAAACATACTGATTTATACCTGTATGAAGTCAACAGGACCATTTCCGTTCTTAATTCATACTGAAATTGAGTAGCAACTTTTTCGTTATGAGGAGAGACTTTATATCTGTAAATATCCCATATGTGCTTGCACTTTATAATATTAATTTTATACATGAATTTTATTATAAAAATAGTAACCTACACCATTAACATATAACACATTATTCTTCATTCCCACAAGTATGAGAGGGTGCTGATAAGTCCTTAGCCCGACCAGGAAGTAAACAAGTTACTGTGACCAAACTCGGGATTTATTCAACTTACTCCCCACAAAGCTCGATACAATTCTTAGGCCGTTGCTCTAACTTTTGCAAGCCACTCAAAAAAAATTCAGAAGGTTGTCCGTCCAACCAGGTCTCCGAGGCAGCAATGACGTCCGCGCCGGACGAAAAAATGGCGACCCAATTTTTTTTTTCTGTCCAGGGAACAGCTGGTAGTACGACGGGGCCAGCTCCGGAGAATAGGGTGGGTGATCAAGACACTGGAAACTCAGGTGGATCAATTTCTTCTGGGTTGCAAATGCCCGGTGAGCCGGGGCATTGTTGTGCAAGAACAAGACCCATTTGGTGACCTTCCCGCGGCGTTTTTCCTTCAAAATGTCCGTCAATTGCACCAGCAGAAATGAGTAATACTCCGCATTGATAGTTTGGCTCTTTGGAAGATAATTGAGTAGGATGCCGCCTCGATCCCAAAAAAAATCGAGGCGAGAACTTTTCCAGCGTATTTTTCCACTCTGAATATTTTTGGGACTGGGTGAGCCGCTATGCCGCCACTCCATTGATTGTTGCTTTGTCTCCGGGTCATACTGATATAACCAGGTTTCGTCCACGGTCACCAATCATGAGAGGAAATCATTTGGATCGCGCCGAAAAAATTTCAAAAGTTGCTCACACGACTGGCACCGTTGACGTTTTGATCCGCGTTCAGCCATTTCCGGACCCACTTCGCGGAGAGCTTCCGCATGCCCAAATCGTCATGAATGATGGACCCAACCCACTCACGTGAGATGCCCAGTTGCTCAGCTATTGATTTAGCCGAAATCCTGCGGTCTTCCAAGATTAGCTCGTGAATTTGATCAGTAATTTCCGGGGTGGTCACTCTTTTGGGTCGTCCAGGACGAAGCGCATCACAGGTGAAAAAATCACCACGTCTAAACTGGGCCACCCAGTTTTTGACGGTGGCATACGATGGTGCATGTTCCCCCTATCAGCCAGAATGGCGTGAATTTCCTTCGGCACCTTGCCATGCAGGGGGGGGGGGGAGAATATTGATGACAGCTTGCGTGTCCATGTTGTTGAAATCGCGCGCGTCGGCGGACATGCTTCGTTTCAGCCTGAGTAACAAGAAAAGACTTGCAATTTGGCACATGAACAGACCCCTCTTTCCATCGACACTATCGATTCCGTCCTTTGACATCGGGAAGTAGGTCGGGCTAAGGTCTTATCAGCACCCCCTTGTATTGTTTAATGAGATGTCTTGAACCAAAAGAGTACCTTTTTTATCATTAACTCTGTCTGAGCAACAAATGCAGACATACATCTTCAATGAAAATGATTCCAATCATCTGTCATATAGTTGTGTTAGACAAGTACATATGCTCCAGTCTAGTTTAATGATGCCAAGGTGACATTTTGCACCAATTTGTTGGAAAGTGCTGGAGTCACACATCAGCTTCAGCCTACATAACAAAACAATGGAAATGCCACACTGCTCAGAGACTGCAAGATGCATCCAGAGGCCTGTCCAGTACAGCTTGTAGGGGAACTGGTCCAGGGGGTTGGCACAGCTGGGCAACATGAGGTCACCCTTGATGCACAGATGACCTGGTTGACTCACATAAATCATAGGCAAGAAGGTACCCCCAGAGAATTGGCATCCTAGGCCCTCTCTTTAATATAACAAAGTGACCTATGTATCAGAAATCCCCTACTTTTAAATCTCGGTAAAATAAGAAAATTAATCTGCTTTTGCTACTCCAGCAACCTTGGTATTCACTTTCATATGGCTATGTGGCTGCAAATATATGCAGAAACTCTGTTGTTGGAACTGTACTGTTTTATTATGACTCGGTATGGAGTAAAAGTTAGTGACATGAATATTTTAATGAACTTGAAAAATATGCATGACAATTCGAAGACTTGCACTATGTTTATAGTGGCATAAAATCTGGTAAAATTTTATTAGTTTTTATATTAGCGGAATTCAGTGTACGGGCATTTCATCAGTATTGGACTGAATGAAGCACTACCAGAATCATCTCAATTTAACTTGATTTTAACAATTCCCATGTCTAATGCAGCAGTAGAATTGTCTTTCTTGAGTGTGAAAAAACTAAAAGCATTTCTCTGGAACTGACAATTGCAGAACAGATTCCCCACAAATTAATAAACAAATAAAACCAGTAAAATAATGAAATTTTATGTTACATACATTCAGATTTACTTCATTTATAATGTTTCTCGGAACTTCACTTAAAACAGAACTAGATCTTACTCATATAGACATCTATATTCTTAGGAGCTCAATGCTGCAGACAAAAAATTCAAGAGGGAGGTGTTGGTAGTTTTGTTCAAAACAATTTACAATTCACTGTCATAAACCTTGATAGTTGCTGTGTAGATAAAGTTATTGAAGTATGTGCACTTCAGCTTAATACTAACCTTCTAAACATTTGTGTCTTGGTTATTTACAGATCTCTGACAGGTAAATTTAAACATTTTCTGACTCATCTACATATGATACTGCAGTCTTGTATTAATGAAAATTCAACCTTGTAATATGTGGTGATATGAATGTGACCTATCTTAAATAATAATGACAAGAGGAATTAATTGGATGCTTTTTCAAATTCCTACAATCATTACAGGACAATTGATTTTCCTACCAGAATTTACAATGATTCTAGTTCACCTATTGATATTATTTTCATTGATATGAGGTTAAATTACTATCAGGTATTCCCACTTATAAACAGACTTTCTGATAATGATGTGCAAATCATAATTTTAAATGGTCTACAAAATAAGCCCCATGAGCATCAACCGTATTTTAGAAGAAATATTAATAAATATACCATGGCACAATTCAAGAATAGTCTAAGCTATAGAACATGGGATCCGGTTATTGAGGGGTATGATGTTAATGCAATCTTTAACTCCTTTTTAAATACATGCTTAAGCATTCTTTACTCTAGCTTTCCAATAATCAATATTAATAAGGTATTGCGTAATTATTCTTGGAGAATGATAAGTATAAATACTTGTTAACGAAAAAGGGAACTTTACATAGCGAGCAGAAATAGTAAATCTCAATTATAAAAGAATATCGCAACACTTACTGTAAAATACTGGCCAATGTTATTAAGGAAGATAAAAGATTTTATTATGATAATCAGATAACGAATTCCACTAATAAAATTAAGACAACACAGGAAATAGTAAATTGGAAACATGTAGGAAAGCAAGAAATGCAGCAATTGAATCCTTCAGTATTGACAGCAGAATTATCAATAACCAACAACATATTGCTGACACTTTTAGTAGCTATTTTCTGTCAATAGCTGATAACATTAACATCAATAATAACACTCACACACAAAACACATATAATCCAAATACTGCAATAATAATAATCCCTTACAATCTATGATACAAATACATAAGTCAGCTGACAAAAACGTAAAAGAAAATTAGCAACAACTTTTGAAATTGAAAAAATAATGAAATCACTTAAATCAGAAGATGCACGTGGCAATGATGAAATGTCCACTAAGTTATTAAAAATAAGCTCTCCATAATTTCACCCCTTACTTACTTAATCCAAGGTGCGGAGTCCTTGAGAAGCTAACTGGTTTGCAGCCTGTCAAGAAATTCCCTGCATTTCACGGAACCCGAAGGTTCTTTGCTGCACTCACAAGCGCCCGCCCCCCTAATTATATATGTAATAAAGTTCTTTCTATGGGTATTTTCCCCAATAGATTAAAATTCTATGTTAAATCCCATGTACACAAGAGGAAATAAAAAAGATGTATCCAACTATATACCAATATCTGTCCTAACATCATGTTCCATAATTTTTGAAAAGACAACAGCAATCAAGGTTATTAAAACATTTACATAATAATAACATTTTATGCAGGGAACAGTATGAATTTCAGATGAAATTAACAACAGAAAAAGCCACTTATAAACTAATAAAAGAAATGCTAAATGCCTGGAACAACAAATTAAGAGTAGGAGTTATCTTTTGTGATCTTGAAAAAGCCTTTGACTGCGCAAATCATAAGAAATTGATATCAAAGCTAGAAACTTATGGAATGACATATAGATAAAGAACTCTATCAGTTGTACTGTAAAGGCAGATACCAATGAGTTTTAATATATAGCAGGACACACCGTAACAGCACCCTCTCTAACTGGACATTGGGTCCCCAGCTATATCTTTTATATATAAATGATTTACCTCAGTTTGTAAATAACAAATTTACACCTAATTTGTTTGCTGATGGAACAAGTATACTCTTTACTCACTGAAACACAAATGAACTTAATTCTAATACTAGTACATTCTTTGAAACTCGAAACATGTGGCTTAAAAACAGGTATCTCAAAGTAAATTTTGAAAAAAATCACTATGTTCACTTTAAGACTGGGAATAATCCAGCAATTGACATGAATGTTGCTTATAATAACAAATTAATTCCCAATGTTCCGTCTACCAAAATTCTTGGGTTAACTATTGATAGCATGTTTTCATGGAGAATACATGCAGATTAACTGACAACTAAATTAAGCACTGCTTGCTACATAATCAGATCCATTAAGTTACTCATGTCACATAAAACATTACGATTGATTTATCACTTTCTTTTTCATACAGTGATCATGAGTTATAAAATAATATTGTGGGGAAGTTCTTATCACAGTATACAAATTTTTCAGTTGCAAAAGAGAGTAATCAGAATTATTATGGGTTGTGGGAATAGAGACTCCTGTAGAATCTTATTAAAAAAACTAACAGTTTTGCTACTTATGTCACAATACATACTTTCCCTATTTATATTGTAGAACAACAGAGATCACTTTTTTACAAATTCAGAAATTCATGATGTAAATACGAGACACAGTTCTAACCTTAACTTACCTTTGGCAAGTGTAGGTATTTATCAAAGGGTGTGTACTAGTCAGGTATTAAGATTTTTTATAGTCTTCCTTTCAACATTAAAAAATTTTCCAATAATCTGAGGACACTTGAAAGTGCTTTAAAACATTTTGTATACATGAACTCATGTTATTCATTAGATGAATGTTATAGTAACGATAGGAAACCATCATCATCATCATAAACATCCAGGGTTGGGCCATTTGGCCCGTTCTGTCTCCAGAGTTACAGTTGTTCTCTCCATCGCTTCTTTGGTCTCCCAATTGTTCTCTTTCCTTGTGGGCTGTAAAGGTATGATTTTAAAGGG
>Ga0123353_10004856_pt1 | contig 17469 bp, 14 predicted proteins | sample TergutLab28metaG_3_FD_92763 | JGI IMG/M metagenome (GOLD analysis project Ga0123353, IMG submission 92763) | Labiotermes labralis P3 segment gut microbial communities from Petit-Saut dam, French Guiana - Lab288 P3 | ecosystem: Host-associated > Arthropoda: Insects > Digestive system > Gut ...
TGATATAAATTGGCCAATGCAGGTAGCCAGGCTCAGTTCAGTTCCTTATCAATTGTCCATAGCATATCTTCGGGTCCACTCTTTCGCATTGCGGATGGCCTCGGCTTCATTTACTTTCCAGAGTTCTGCCACATCGTTTGCCAAAGGATCATCTGGATTTGGCGCACTGAGAAGGGCCTGGATTGAAAGAAGCACCGTTCGAATTTGTAGTGCCGGACTCCACTTATCCTTTAGAATGTCCAAACAAATACGTCCAAGTCTATCAATATTAGGATGATAGATTTTAGTAATGAAACGAACTTTAGGTGCTGACATAGGGTAGTCTTCCGGTAGAAACAGTTCCAGCTTGAATAATCCTCCTTCAAAGGGTGAATCTTCCGGGCCTGTGACAATTACGTGGAAATATCGGGCGTTACTATCATCCGGCACGGCACTGATCCCAGGGACTGGTTCTTGCATCAAACGCTGCGTTTCCTTGATTATTCTCCGAGGTAAAGCTGTCATTTTCAAACACTTCCAAGAAATTAACTTACACGTTTACCAAAAAACAATATACTCTATGTCTTATTAAGTCGCACTCCGATTTGTGGATAGTTGGAGGTAGTGAAACTTGCAACAAAAACTCACCGATTCGTTTTTGTCACCCAAGTTCCTTCTCTAACGAACAGATGTCGCATTCAATACGTTTTGCAGCTGAATTCCACTGAGGTCGACTGCTGTGATCTCCTTGTATCTCGCATATCTCGCATACCGGAACATGTAATTTGTGCCTTAAATGTGCTCCGAAACACCGTAGGTGGATAGATGAACCGTGGTCGAAAGAGACATTTTAATCGGTGTATATATTGTCACAATAATTCATAAACAGCGTACATATTATTTTTAAATAATCTGTTTACGGACTGAAACATTGAGCAAACTGGCTCCAGCGGTGACGATTCTGATTGACATGCGGTGTTCCCCGGATCGTATCTCGACTGAGACACCAACTATTGTAACTGATTTTATTGTAGATTTTTAATCTTTGCTGGTAAACGCCGCGGTAATGTCGTAATTAGACCACACCCGTCTTCTCTCATATCAATTCAAATTCCTATTAACTTTCATGGACCCCTTCGACGCTATAAATTCTGGCTTACTGATACGGTCGTAACATACACATTAAATACATTAATAAGTATTATTTTCACATTGTAAAATGCGATATACCCTGCTAGTTTCTATCATAGAGCGTACAGGAACACTCTTTTATGAATTATCTCTAAGACGTTTTATGTACGGAAATTGAAGCCACGTCATAACTCTTCTGCGAGCCTCAGTACTCACTTTTCAACTACGGAAACCCTCTTTCAGTGCTTCTTCTTGATTCCACTATACCCAGAAATGCTTTTTGAAATGTATTAGCTACTCGCTAGGGCTGGGCGTTCGAATCACGGATGCGGGAAAGATTCTCCTCCCCTGTCCACACCGGTCCTGGGATCCACCTAACCTCTCTTCAGTGGGTACCGGATTTCTTTCCCGGGGCTAAAGCGGGTGGGCCTGACATTGACCACCCAACTCCAATCTAATGCCGAGGTTAAAGAAAGAGTACTCCTTCTCTGGGCCATAATGGTCTATTCCAGCCCACACCTGTGGAGTTGCTATCACCGTACTTTGGTGATATTCTGGCTATCTCTAATCCGTGCTGCTGGCCACGGATGAGAGATGTTGTCGGTTGTGTGCCGGTGGTTGTATGCGCAAGTGATATGAACTTGTGGGTTTTTAATGTGTGGATATGTCTTGGAAATTTGTGACTTTATGCTAAAGAAAAAATAATTTATATATATTATTAGCAGTTTTGAATTGCTTGAGGCGAGGCAACCATGTCTGATGTGGAGGACGATTTTATGTGCGAAGAAGAGGAGGACTACGGATTGGTAAGAGTTCATTGTGGGTAAAGATTTTGTATCTGTTGCGGCCAGTGGAATATACAGTGACATTTAATTTACGCATTTATGAATACAGGAATATTCGGAAGATAGCAACTCCGAACCAGATGTGGATTTAGAGAACCAGTACTACAACTCCAAGGCTTTGAAGGAAGACGATCCAAAGGCAGCCCTTACGTCGTTCCAGAAAGTGCTCGACTTGGAAGGAGGAGAAAAGGGCGAGTGGGGTTTCAAAGCATTGAAACAGATGATAAAAATCAATTTTAAGCTGGTTAGTGTACAAATGATCGTTGATGTGTTGTACTGTAGCGCATAGGCCAGAGTACGAGTTCAAGGTTCTAGAACCATCCATAAAATTTCGTGTTGTATTTTTGAATCCTGGACCCAAAAAATACGTTGACTTAAAAATTAACCGAACCTCTTCGATAAGCAGATTTGTTTAAAAAGTTGTGTGAAACTCTTTCCAATGCAAGATATTGGTTGGCGAGTAGTGATAAAGCACTAGAACCGTGTTATGTACAAGCACGCAAATACACAAACCCACAGCGTAAATTCATGGGTAAAAACCTGGACAGCTAACTTCCCAGACCATCATTCAGTAAAATGAAACTCAAAGGCTTAAGCTTGATGCCCCAAGTATTTGATGACTTTCAGTTTCTCTCAGCATAGTGAAGCCTCAAAGTTTCTGTTCCTAAAATGAGAACTCATTGACCTTCAGAGTCAGTCATCATAATGGAGCCTGAAACAGTATGATTGTCACCAAATGAAAATTCAAAGACTAACCTCTATGGTTATTATTTTTTTCTTATCCTTTTTGTCATAATGTCTGAAAGCTGACATTCTTGGATTAAGTGCTTGTGGTTTTGTCATGTATCTTGGGTGCTGTGGCTTTACTTTCTGTGACAGTCTTTGATGTACAATAGCCTGAAATGTTTGTTGCAAAAAGAATTGCCATCAGCAAGGAGCAAATGTGTTATGCTGATATCACCATTTTAATGAAAATATGTTTTGAGGTGGTGATAATTAAAGATTTGTACGTGTGGGAAAATGATGTCTTGGACTAGAGTGTAACTATTTAATGTAGCCCATAGGTATGATTTTTAAAAATAGTTAACTATTTTGTTGCTCTGCAGTTGTGTAATTTCCAAGCATTGGCATTGAACTCTGGTTCTGCAATGAGAGATGAAAGTGTAGCACGTTATGCAAAACTTGTAGCTGTGGACACAAATACTGGTTGTTGGAACATAGTTTTTCGTACTAAACTGTGTTAGAATCCTGTCAGTCTTTTGGGTGTTGCCGCAGGCATCTCAAAGGTTTTGAACTCTAAACCATGTTTTGTCTTACAAATTTTAGTTGCTCTTGCTGCTACAACTGTGCATTCTCTCCACACCAGTTAGTATACACAGTTTGGATTTTTCATATACATTTTGCTCATACATGTTGTGTATTTACTATAAATGGTGCTGAATATTTTGGTTGAGTTGTTACCATTTCCTGCTTTATCATTGTTACCTTACCATTTGACACCATATGATCTGAGTTACTGAATGCACATAAATAATAATTAAATAAAGTACTATAAATCTTTCAGATTGGATTATTCAATACTAGATGCAACAATCATGCAACCAGGGGCCTTTGGCCTCTGTTGGTTGACATATGAGCAACATTGTTGAAGGTAAAAAGAATAAATACACTTAAGAAATTACTAAGTAAGTGAAAGTGCCATTTCTGTTTATTTTGAAGAATAGGGGTACAGTGATACCATTATCATTCTTTTCCCTCTGCATTGTTGTTCTACCAGTATTTTTTATATTTTCTGGCCCTGTTAAATCACTTATACGCATAATGTATAATTGTGTTGCGTGCATCATTCCTTGGATTGTTTTACTGCTTAGTCAGGATTCTTGGTTCCAACCCTTAGTCTTCCCAGAATGATCATTAATGAAGGGGAGAAAAAAGAAAAGTGAAATTACCATGATGTTTTGAATAAACATTAGTGATAACCTTCCCCCTATAATGGTATGTGTGAAATGTCACCATGCCATGTTAAAATGAAGAATGGTTGACAGTTGGTGGAGGGGGAGTCTGCAAATTGTAGGGTGGCAAACATTGCGACTATGTTTTGCGTGTGTTATTAGTATTGTTTCACATCATCTTGTTTGTTTTACCTTGATGTGTTGCACATTTAACAGTTGTGTGACTTGGTAATGCTATTTCTGTTACTTGTTACCGTTTATGTCACAGTGGGAGAAGTGACCAAGAGAACTTAACAGTGTTGCTGTGTGTGAATGATGAAGGCAGCAGCAGGCAGGGGTCAACTGTGGTTGCAAAAGCATTGCAGCCACTTTTAAAAACATAAGAAACTGCTGCAAAATACTGTGCGAATAAAATGCATGGATCATTTATGTGATTGTGGACAATTATGTTGCTCGGCTGCAAGATATATCTTTTTTTTTGGAAGGGAGCCATCCCGTTGTGTACCGTCAGTTATTTATTATATTAGTGCCGTCAATACACAACATATGCGAAGACCAGATGTACTAATACATCTGGTCTTTGCAAGATATATTGCTTCTAAGAAATGTGATATTGTGTGTTATCCACCAGATTGCACAAGCTTGCAACAGCTTCTTCATACGTGCATAAAAAAATGTTTCAGGCATTTGTATGGGAAGCACCTGGTGCAAACCGCTGTGTGCTTGATGGGCTTGGGAAAGGACATCACACTGAAAATCATTGTTTGCAAGCAGTATACTTCACAGTATTGGCTTGGTAACAAGTCACACAGTTGACAGTCGTGGATGGCTTTTGTCATTTTATCAGTGGAAATGAACTTCACACAGAAACTGACTTTGACTCCAGTACTTCCGTGAGGACAGGATTCACTGCTGAACTTTACTGACACCATGCTTGCAGAAATATTGTTATTCTTTTATGCCATATTGCCTAGCAACACAAATACTTTGAACTTGTTTTTTCCTGAAATGTGTGGTTTCAACTAAAGAGTTGTCAGAAACTTATTTGAAAAAAAGTGGTGTGCACAGGTGTTAATGTAAATTTAATTTATTTCTTATTTTATAGGTCTAAGTGGCAGATGTGAAATTTGTATTTTTTTGGAGATTTGTCCTTTTTCTGACATATTCATTGCTTTACCACAACTGTCATTCGGCTGTTACTATTTTTTGCTCTTACTTCAGAAAAAGTAGTTGGACATTTCACTGTGTAGTAATTAATACAACAGTGTGTGTGTGTGTGTGTGAGAGTGTGTGTTGCTTAAGGGGGTGCAGTTTATTTTGTCCATGCACTGGCCATGCATGCTGTTCTACAGTATGTATTTGGTTACACATGAACACAGCCACTCTTGTGTCACAGGAGTGCATGAATGCTCTGAGTCTGGGTGCATAGACTGGTTGTGCTTAGAAAATGGATTTTCTTTTAATTGATAAGTTTCGTGCTTCAAAAGTTTGAAAGGTGAATATGTGAGGCTTTTATTTTGTTGTTGTTTGGAAAAATAACATAATTATCTTGTTATATTTGTAATTTCCACATTTTTAATCCCATAGAAAGCTATATGAAATGCCCCCCAAGGTGTTTGGGTGATTGGGGGCCCCTTACAGAGTTCAATCCCATTCTGTATACTACATTGTTATTGCAGAATAACTACCGGGAGATGATGGCACGCTACAAGCAGCTTTTGACGTACATCAAGAGTGCAGTAACACGCAACCACAGTGAGAAATCCATCAACTCCATCCTTGACTACATTTCCACTTCCAAGAATGTGAGTTCTGCTTAGTAATGATAGTGCTGTAGTAACTTTGTGTGCAGTCAAGAGCTGGGCAGTTGGATGATATGAGTGTTATTATGTGCATCTGCAGGGGTTTTCAAATAATACAAGCTGTACCTTAGACAAGTTGCAGCTTGCGACAGTCTTACCCTATAAAACACTGTGGTAACTATATGTACCACCTACCTTAACATTGCAGAACTTTATTTTGCACACACGGTGTGTTTATGTTTTACATATGATCTTCACAATAAGTTGTCATTATTGTCATAAACAGTCTTATCTGGTCTGTCTTCATAATGAAGATGCAGTATGTTTTCTTTGAGTTAGTAATTGAATTTTAATTTTCAATCTTTAGGTGACATCTCCATTGCACTTTGGTCAAATTATATGTATTTAATATACAGCCTTGCAGCACACAGTTTACACATTTTAATAGGTTACTAGTTTCAGTGCATTAACCAGGTCACCATCAGAACTAATTAATGTCAAGAACCTTACAAAACACCGTACAACACCTTATATGTTTATGTGGGATAGAGATCTCATTCCCATTACAAACACATCATAAAAAATATGTTGACAAATAGGTTTGATGGTGGCCTGGCTGATGGACCAAAACTAGTAACCTAAAAAAAGTGTGAACTGTGTTGTGCAAGACTGTATATTAAATATATGTAATATGAATTTTAATTATTTACACAAGATGAATTTAAATGATTAAGTCTGGAATTGGAATTGTCACTGTGCAACATAAAGATCAGAAGTTGGTGAAGGGCAGGTGGTTTATGTGCTGGTATGTGTTTGTGATGTGAACATTCTTGGGTGAGGTTTAAGTTTTCTTACGAGCGGTTTTTTTATTTATTTTTTTGTTTGTTTGTGCAACATGGGGTCATCTGTCAATCTGTTGCAATCCTGTGGTCCATGTTCTGTAAATTGTCTATCATAGATACTGTAGTAGAGAACTTAATGAACCTCATTTTATTTGTATCATCCAAAAAATGTTAGTAGCTCTTGGGAGCACTCAGCAATTTAGAAGTTGGTACTTAGTAATTAAATCATAGTAAAGATCTGATGTGAATTGGAGTGAACTGCCTTTTTTTAATCATATTCTGACATACCTCTCATGCTGTTTTTACAGAACCACAGTGTTTCGACAACTGATTCTATTTCATTTGTCATAACAGGTTAAAGCTACTGCTTCATTGTGCCCTTGGCAGAAGTAGTCTCAAACTCTTGTCCAAGTTTGAGATTAAATGTTGTGTTTTGAAAAGCTGGGATGATGAACAGTATCAAAAATATTAATCATTGAGAAACCTATGGTCTTAATGGAATGGACTGACATGGGAAAGATTTCAGTGGCAGGACTTTGTGATCATTCGTGAAGCTACTAATGCTAAGACTGCAGTGGTCTCAACTTATTTGTAAGTCAGTCAGGAAGTTGGGTGGTTGAATAGTTTATTGACAAGTGGCTCAGATGTAAATTTTGGCTAATTGAGAAGCAGTGCTGCCAGTTGCCAACAGAACTTGTGTGTTGTGCAGCAGCATTTTATGTGTGCCATGAAATGAGAGTTGCATGTAGCAGAGTCATTCCTGAAGAGCTGTTAGATCCTCCAGTAGTCAAGAAATTTCCTAAATTTTGGGGATCCTGAAGGTTTATGAGTCCCTGCCACTTGTCTTTATCCTGGGCCAGATTAATCCAGTCCATGCCCTCCCATCCTGTTTCTTTAATATGCGGAAGCATGAAATATGAGTATGTTAAGAGATTTGAGCATTTTGACATCAGTACTTGTGCAGATGGAATTATTGCAAGACTTCTACGAAACGACACTGGAGGCTCTGAAAGATGCAAAAAATGACCGCCTGTGGTTCAAAACAAACACGAAGCTTGGAAAATTGTACTTTGACCGTTCAGACTTCAATAAGTTGGCCAAGATACTCAAGCAGCTGCACCAGTCCTGCCAGGTGAGTCATATAAATTTTCACTTTGTCGGATGGTTTCCAGAGCTCGGATTTGTGCTACTTCATCTTGAAGTTTCCTTGCATTTCTTGCATATGTATTTGTAATAGTGCCCAATTTTGTGTGAAGTTCTGATAGGTTGGGGGGCCGCTAATCTTACTTAGGACCCAAAATTCAAAATAATGCAGAAGGTGATAGTGTGGAATAGTGTATATTATTCCTAACAACTGTAAATAAATCTGATAGTTATATGCAAATGTGAGTTTAATTATATTGTTAAGTCATTACACTTTCAGATGTCTGCTTGCATGTGCTGGACCTTTGTGGGAATTGTGGGTTCATATTTTGGTTTAGAGACCGACTATTATGACAGATGTTTTGTGATTTTCATCAGTCCATATGGGTACCTGAAAGCAGTTTGTGATAACCTCCTACCATGTCCTTTCCAGTTCATTGTTCACCAAACATTCTACTATGCAGTGTTTTATACTCTTGATCTATTGGGATTGTTGTTAAGTAAATAAAAAATTAAGATTTATTTAGGGGAATGGTGCTAATTTTTGATAGAGGATGTGCATCTGTGTTGCAGACAGATGAAGGTGAGGATGATCTGAAGAAGGGAACACAGCTGTTGGAGATCTATGCTCTGGAGATACAGATGTACACTGCACAGAAGAACAACAAGAAGCTTAAAACGCTGTATGAACAGTCACTACATATTAAGTCTGCAATCCCACACCCTCTCATCATGGGTGTCATAAGAGGTGGGTGCACTCAGTCTCACTGTGTTACTGTGTACTGAACAGGTTAATGTAACTGCAGTCTTCTATTGGGGTTGTGCACATTTCAGATCTCAGGCATGTTACCAGCTATTGGAGTATGTGTTTGATAAGCTTCCTGAGTTGGTTCAGGCAAATGCGTGAATAGTACCATGCGTTGTGTCATGAGTGGCGTCTTCAGAATCATTCTTTTCCTCATCATTTATGATGTCATCTCATTTTACTGAATACTGTCATTAAATCACCAAAGAATTAGTGTGTTAGGTTCGAATGTAATGAACACTTCCTGTTTTTTATATCAGGCTTTTTGCAAGCAAGCTGTTGGACTGTTCCACTGAATGGAACTACAGTATTACAGTAGGCATAGTTTTTATCAGTATAGTCTGAATATCTGTAAACAGTTGCCTTCCACCTTTGATCAACAGCATGCATTCCTGCCTGGTGACAGTCTCATTCCTGTGCAGCCGTTTGTTTGTGACATTCTGCAGTGTCTCATCTACTCCATTGTGTTCTCTCATGCTGTCTTCCTAAACACCAAACAGCTGAAAATCTGAATGTGCAGTGTGGGCCTATAGAGTGGGTGTGGCAACATTGTGTATGTAAATTTTGTGATGGCTTCAGTGGTTTTCAAACCTGTGTGTTTTGGCACTGTCATGGAAGAGTAACACATCTGATACCCTTCTTGTGGGACAGACTCAGTGGAGCCATTCATTCAGACTCTGCAGCCTTTCAGTATAATGGTCAAGAATAAGTTCACAAAAAGAACACCTTTCTTACCTCTGCAGGTTGGCACTGATTTTCCTTGCTGATGGTGCACTTGAATTTCTTCTTCTTTGGTGGTGTGGTTTGATGCAGTTCCATTGATTGCTGGTGGAATTTGGGTTTAAAATGGTGGACCCATGTTTCATCCCCCATGACAGTTTGTGACGGGAGGACTTCTGTATTGTGTAGAAGTTGTGCTTTTATTTTTGCTTGCTGTTTGTAATAAATTATTCAACTGAATTATTTTGTACTGTTGTGTATGGAATGGAATGCTGAGGCCTGACACTTTGCATTGTAAATATACTGGATGTTTGTGGAAGAAGTGTCGTTTTGAATATTTACTTATTTTTATTGTTGTTCAAGATAATAATGGAGCTGGTGGATGTGCAGGAGGATAGTGCTGTGTTATGACTGAGAGATTAGAGCAGTGTTTTCCAACCTTTTTTCCATGGAGGAACACCAGCATTTTCCTATCCCGAGGAACCCCTGTCTTTAGAAGCACCTAGACGCTAGACAACAAAGAGGCATTTGGTAGCACACGGAGATTGCACTGGCACTATGAGTTACTTAGATAAATATTTCCACAATATTTTGAAGGACATTTGAAATTTTTCATTGGATTTAAAACTTTTTGTATATTCTAAAATTTTCTGTGGATTCCTTGTTGGGAAACATTGGGTTAGGTGTTCTTACTGTGGTGTCTATGAAGAACAGGCATCTGACATGCAATGCTAATCCTGTGGACTTGCAGAATTTTAGATGAACCTGCCACATCATCAGGGTACCCCAAGAAATTAACCAGTGTTTTACAGGAACCTGTTGCTTAGTGATCACTGTTGTCAGTACTCTTGGTGTTGGAACACTATGCACTGATTGAGAGCTCAAGGTGTGGATGCCTGAATGGGTGCACCATACATTGCTGGTATTGATGCAGTGGTATGGACTATCCTGTAACAATTCAAGTTGTGGTAATCAGCTGGAAGTTCCTCAGTGACCCCATTATAACCCAGACTGCTGATGGAAAGTGTTGCTGGGAGACCAGAAGTTTGAATGAGATAAATATGCCACAGCATAATGTGTGCCATTTATTGTGAACATAGTAGAGGGTAGTGCAAATAATTCTGCTGTGACATTTGCGACAGAAAGTGTGATGGGCAAGCTGGGGTGGGATAGCAGCGGTGCTAATAGCGATTGTGAAAACCTCTCATTGTGTACAACTATAACTCACTGAAAACTAGGTCATAATGCTTTCAGAAAAGTTTCTATTGAACAGAGGGCTTGGCTGATGGCAAATGGGAGGGGACTTGGGCATCATGTTTGCTGTGTGGTCAGTCGGGCTTAAGTTTTCATACTGGAAATTTTGAAAATTGTCACATACAAAACACAGGTTTTTGCACATTTCTTTTGATTTGGCAATGTTGCATTATTGCTGGGCCATGCACAGACCTGCTGTTCAGCACTGTGCTGCCATGCTTGCATGGTGTGAGGGAAAATACTTTCCAGGTATTAATATCACTAAAACATTACCAGGAGTGTGGCTTGAAGCAAAATGACTTTTTTGGCAACTGTGGTGATGGAAGAATGATGGAGGCCAAGTGGTGGAAACTGATTGATTGCACTTTGTGTGTTGTGGAAAAAAAAAAGTGAATCTAGTTCTAAGAGTGAAGTTGCTGTGCATGCCATAAAGGCATATAAGGGGTGTGGAGGTATAGTTACATTCATGCATATGCTTAGCACTAGGTGCAGGTGAGTGGTCAGCCTCATTCTGTAGCCACTTTACCCCATGTGGAAAGAGCCAAAGAACCCCTGATACCCATTGAGTAGGTGGCTGGCTGGACCTCAGAGCCATTTTGGATGTTCTTAAACGAGAAAAGACATTTTGGTCCTAAGCAGGATTTGAAGCCAATAGTCTAATCACTGTGCCTATTATGCTATTCTGGCTTGTGCAGTTGGTTTCATATATGTTGTACTGTGATGAAAGAATTATGTGTAGTAATAATGTTGATGGTTGGAATGTAGAGTGGAGGTGCAAGAACTCTTTGTGAAGTGTTTATAAGGTACAGGATCAAATTGTTTTCCCAGACTGTAGTATGCTCATTTTGTATTGATTACTTAGGAACAGACATTTCTTTGCTACTTTATCATCTGAAATTGCATGAACCTGAAGATGGCAGTGCAGAGTGCTAAAAGTTAGTGTGAAGAATGACGTATTTGCTGTGTTTGTGTGTGTGTGTGTAATTCATTATAGTCCGTTGTTTCCTGATCTGGCTGACTTTGACTCTGTTTCTCCAAAACATTGGGATGAAGCTGCAAGATGATATGATGTCACAGTGACCTGCGTGGTATTGTCAGTGTTGTTGTTGAATTTTGTGTGTATGTCGCAGAGTGTGGTGGGAAGATGCATCTCCGGGAAGGAGAATTTGAGAAGGCACACACCGACTTCTTTGAGGCTTTCAAAAACTATGATGAGTCGGGCAGTCCACGTCGTACAACATGCCTGAAATACCTTGTGTTAGCAAACATGTGAGTATTGATGTTTTATTAAAGTAATCTTTTTTGAGTTTGTTTTTGCTGTTTTAAGAAATGGCAGGTGTGAATTTTTTGTAAGCAAGGCTCTGGAAGTGCTCGTGAACTTGCCACAGAGGCCAGCAATAAATACCTTTTTAGTTGTGGTTTAAGGGTATGAAGAATTGAGTAAAGAAATCATTTTTGGGTGTTAAATTCTCACTGTGACATTTAGAACAGTGATAAGTTCTTAACTGATGTGTATAATTGCCATGTTGTGCTTTCTTGATTAGTGTATATATTTGCAGTGTTGTGCTTTAACTGTTGATGATTGTTGGTCAGTTCAGTTTGTTACATATCCTGCTGGTGTCAACTTTTCTGTTACAGTGTGTACAGTGAAAAGAGCATATTAAGCATTTGTGTGCCGATTTTACTTTTAAAGTCGAAGCATATTGTCTATTATATTTTTAATAAATTGCTGTCTGCTATGTCTGAAGCTTATGCTAATAGTGGAGCTTATGCTTATGACTTCTGGAATAAAGTTAGTGAAACTGGGGAAGAAAGCTTCATGTTGGAACTGAAGTGTGCTCGTTGCAGTTATATGTGGGCATTGCCTATATGGGATTAAGGATTGCATTCTTTTCATTAAATTCTTAAAATCTTTCACACTGAACTTACATGAAGAATGAAACTCACTGATCTGAAGCCCCATTGATGGGATTTTGTGGTGGTGGTAATGAACCTTTGTGTTCCACAAGAGGATAGTCTTGTGGGTAGTTATGCCGTATTTACTGCTAAATGTGTGCCTAGTCACCACTGTTAACCATCCCATAACACCTGAATCAAGGATATAATTTTTCGACCACCTGCATCTACTCTAGGAAACCCTGTACTGTGGAGTTACCTGGTGCAGAATTCCAGGTTATCTGTATGACCCTTTGTTTCAGGCTCATGAAGTCTGGTATCAACCCTTTTGACTCACAGGAAGCGAAACCTTACAAGAATGACCCAGAGATCCTTGCAATGACAAATCTTGTCTCATCTTACCAAAACAATGACATAAATGAATTTGAGACAATCTTGAAACAGAACCGTCGCAACATCATGGATGACCCCTTCATACGAGAACATATTGAAGGTGAGTGTAGATAATATAATGGAATAAGTTTATGCACTTATTTATTCCCCATGTACCTAATGGTATGCAGTGTTGTGATTAGCACTCAACATTTTCTTGCCTTTGGTTTGCATTTTGGCCTTATTCTGTGCTGTGGCTTTTTGTGTCATTTTATTCAGAATACTTTCTTCCCTGGATTATCTGGGTCTCCATTCTTTACATTCCTTGTTGTCTTGCTTCAGTGCACCTTTAATTTTCTCATCATATATCTGTATCTCCTGACTGTGATGTTGGTGCTCATAATTCAAAGTTTAGCATCTGGGATAAGGGATTTTAAATCTACAGGGTGGCCAGGAAGTGACTGCACCCCTGCCTAATATACCTTGTGGATCTGTATGTGGCTGCTGTATGCCTTTGTACACTGTGAAACTGAAAATTGGAGTGTTGAAACACTGTCAGTTGCACATGATTGCAGGGCATAGTTAAAGTGAGCCAGTTGTGTTTGATCTATGGCCAGTAATAGCTGCTGTTCATTTGAAGAGCAATTAATAGCAAGTGTGTGGGTGCATAAGAGACGACACACAAGCCAAACAGTGGCTCAAGTGCTGAAAGCATTCTGTGAACAGTTTAATAAAGTGCCACTACAAAAGCAATATTGCTAGACTATGAGAAATGTGTTAAGGTTTAAGCATGTAGTGGACAAAGGAAAACATGTTTGACCATGTCGTTGCTCTTGCCTCCTGTGTTGGTCATTTCCCCCAGATTGATGAGAAGTTAATCATCAGAGCTTGGTGTGCCACAGTGAGCAGTGTAGCTGTATTTCCCAGCATTCACAAATGAACTGTCAGATGTTGACATGAATCAACACTGTGATGCGTGCCATGCACTGCTGAACACCTTCCCAAATACCACATCCTGCCTGAAGGGTTCACTGATGGATGCATAGTTTATTGCAGTACATGTGACAAAAATGTTATGTTTTTGGCTAGGGAGAGCTTGCATTTTGTGACGGAGTTGGAATATAACCTACCACATATGATGTGGGCTGGTATGACAGCAGCTTGTATGAATGTTTCTGTAGTAGACCTTTTAACATTGCATCTTACTTGGAAATGCTAGGGGGTGCAGTTCATACCCCAGCACAGACAGAAGACTCTTGGGAGATGTGTGGCTGCCCTCACTGTGTATGACATTTTGAATGAACATTTTCCAGACTTCTGGAATTGTTGTGGTTCACCATCGTGCCGTGTTCCATTATCCTGGCCACCACATAGTTTTGACCCTACCATGATGGACAGCTGTTTGTGGGGCATTAGTAAGGGGGCAAGTGGCTGTTTGTGGGGCATTAGTAAGGGGCAAGTGGCTGTGCAGTGCTGTCAACAGTTGGTTGCATGGAGCTGTGGAACAGCCATATACCACATGTATCACAGACATGTCAGCACATTTCACACAGAACACCGCAGTACAGCAGGGGGTGTGTTTGGAACATGGTGCACATATAGATACACACCATGTGCATTACCTCTTGCCAGTGCTGTATTGAAGTGATTTAAGTTTGTGCTGACTTCCTGGCCAGCCTGTGGTGTTACAAGTCTTGCACCCACATTCTAACTTGGTGGGGGAATGAGTAAACGTTAGAGGAATGTAATGGTGTTGATCGAGCGTGTGATGGTGAAACATGTCATGAAGGGATTGTGTGTCACCGAATGAAGAGAGCGCATGGGAAAATTTCTGTATTTGTTTAGTATAAAAACCTAGTGAGATTGCCTTGTAGAAGATACGTCTTTTGCAATGTGATAGAAATTCATACATGTTTGAGGTGACTGGCTGCCTCCATCTTCGGGGCCAGAGCTTTGAAAATGCAGGCAGGAGATTCCTTCATGATACTGGTTAATTTTCTACTAGAGTACATGACATTACATCTCAGAAACATTTTTCTCCAAATTCCCTTCCAGACCACATACATTATGAGAGACTGAGTAGCACAGCTTAGTGGTATTGTTTGTGACTTACATTCAGAAGGTACAGAATTAAAATCCTGGCCAGTAACAATTTGTCTCTTTTTTTTAAATTACTTTAGACTGATCTCATGATGACACTACCTTCATATAGGTGATAATTCTACACTATTCATGGTCCTTTAACTTTCCATTAAATGGTTTTGAACTTCTGTATATGAAACAGCATTGTTTTGTAGCCTGAGAATGATCAGTCTTTGAAGAGTGTTGATCATTCTGTATTGTCATGAACTTTACAGTTTTTGCATATAGTTGAACTTTATTGATAGAGTAATACAGCTGGAGTCAGCAGTCAACTGAATCTGTTTCTGATATGGTTAGTACTGGTGCTTATTTTCGAGCTGTCCATTGCTGTCCACGGTTTTCCGTAGTCCCTTCTGTCAGATGTTGTAATAGAGCCTCAAACTATGCCACAGCGAGGTTTTTACAGGATCCTCGACCCTTGAAGATGAAAGCAGTATGTTCCTTCGAATTGTTGGGAGTTGGTAACCCTGCTGTTGAGTGTAAACTACCCAGTTCTGAATTGTGTGTTAAAGTGAATTTCATTGTTGCCCTTAGTAGTGCACTGTTCGTAGTGATCATGTCATTTCTAATTGGCATTGTAACTGTAGTTGATATTGAGATCTGTGCCCTTCTGGGATATTATACAGTTTTTAGTGGTAATTCCTTACCATTGTTTTGGGACAATCTGTCGGTCCCATTTTCAAGGGTTTTTTTTTATTTCTTTATTTCTTGACCCTTGAAGATGGGACAGATAGGTTCTCCTGAAATGTTGGTAAGGATTACCACTCTATGCTGCCTAATATTCCAGAAGAGCACAGATCTCATCTACTTCTGGTGGAAGCCTGAAATCACATGTAGCTGCTTTTGGTAATCCTGGTGCTGTATGAAAATGATCTGTGTTGTGGCAGACCTGCTTCGTAATATCCGCACTCAGGTGCTGATCAAGTTGATCACCCCATACACCAGGATACACATCCCATTCATCTCAAAGGAACTGAACATTGATGCCTGTGACGTGGAGAGCCTGCTAGTCTCCTGCATTCTAGATAGGTGGGTATGGTGACTGCTAGACTCCATCTGTGCTTAGCTTATGCATGTGTGGAGCTATGCCTCCACTACCATATACATCTAAATTGCATACATGGAATTGTTTTTTCAGCACGATACGTGGCCGTATTGATCAGGTGAACCAGGTACTAGAGCTGGATAAACAGTCTGTATGTGCAGCACGTTACAATGCCCTAGACAAGTGGACAAATCAGCTCGCAACTCTGCACCTTGCAGTTGTCAACAAAATGGCATAGATTTTGTAACCTTCTGAAGTACTGTATTCTTTGGTTTGTTAAGATATTTATGTTATGTAAAATAAAGTGTCCGTATGCAAATAATAATAATAATAATTATTATTTCAGTGATTACGAGACAATACTACAGTCAATCATTCCCAGCTCAAGTCATCAGTGACCTGTTACGTGCATTAGGGAGTAGAATTATTATGTCATTTAACAGCCACCAGTATGGGGGTAATATCCAGTTGCTATTTGCAGTGTGTCTGAGTGTCATTTGGACATTGGTAAGCATTTGATGAAATATGTATACCAGTATTACCCCTTACCTAAAGATGAAAATACTGTGAACCCAACTTCGGACATTTTAGGAAAAATGTTAAAATGTCAAGCATGAAGATTCATAGATGAGTGAGCCTAAAAAGTTTATTGATTTGCAATTTTGTCAATTTCACATTAAATGATTCATTTTTACCAGTGAACCACAATTCCCAAGTCTCACCATTAGCAATTTTGGCACATTGTGGAACACAGATTTGTTGTATGAGCACAACTGGTAGATGAAAAGCCCATTCTTACCAGAACTATTTGATAAATACTGAATCCATCTTCCTTTATTTTGCTGATTCCACTTATCTCTTCACTTAAACACTGAATACCATGTCTCATATTTTAAGTTGATACAGAAGTGCAAAATTCTTAAGCATATTTTTGTGAGGAAAGTTTTAACCAGTATCTACCATGTTTATAATATATAGCTTTTCTTGAATTGACAGCAGCTTATAGGACCATTTCTAAGGCATAAGACAAGTAGGACATGAAGATAAATCCTCACCCCCATCCATTGCTGAGGTTAAGAATGTGTGGAATTGTACCTCCACTACCTTATATGCCTCTGTGGTGTGGGTCTTAGTTAAGTGCAGAGACAAGTTTACGTTGACCTTAACCAACCTGCATTGAAGGTAATGTTTTTCCAAAAAAGGCATTAGAATAATTTATTACAAAATTCTCTCACAGGATTAACATTTTCGTTGCCCTTTCAGTATGTTTTCCTTGTAAAAAATTGTTCTCGTGCAAGAAGTGATAGAAGTTCATGATGCAATGAATTTTTCATCCATTTAGTATGTTTTTGCATAAAACAGTTTAAACAATTTCCAGTTTCAATTTGTGACCAACACACAGTGATGGAAATAACAGTTTATGAAGACTAATCTCCAAGGTCCTTTTCACTACAGATCAGAGGTACAGATAAGCTACTTGATGTTAATCTCTCGAAATATATGGTGGGAAATGATGTCAAGTTCTGACTGCAGGACCATCA
>Ga0123353_10004857_pt1 | contig 17469 bp, 14 predicted proteins | sample TergutLab28metaG_3_FD_92763 | JGI IMG/M metagenome (GOLD analysis project Ga0123353, IMG submission 92763) | Labiotermes labralis P3 segment gut microbial communities from Petit-Saut dam, French Guiana - Lab288 P3 | ecosystem: Host-associated > Arthropoda: Insects > Digestive system > Gut ...
TATAAGCACAGCCCCGCCGCGTTCTACGACCACCTGTGCAGCTGGCACGAGACGCCCCACGCCATCTGGCAGGACGACGCCCTGGAGGGCTTCTTCACACTCTCGCGCAACAAGAAGCATGTCAACCAGTTCATCTTAAAAAGCGCTGAGAATCTCGAGATGGCCCTGCGCGCGGCCTACACCGCGCTGGACGGCGAAGCGGGCCGGAAGAGCATAGGCGTGTGCATCCCCCTGTGGCAGAAGGACCTGCTGCGCCTGGCCGAGGAGATCTCCGAGGGCTGCGGCATTGACGACACGGGGATGTATGCGATACTCAACTGGGAGAGGATGCTCGGGGCACTGCTGAAATTGCAGGCGCGGTGCAGGCCCCTGCCCAACGGGGAGATTTGCGTGAGCGTTGACGGCGAAACCCTGTGCATCACAGTGCAAAATGGCATACCCTCGGTGTACTGTAGGGGCGGCAATCTTGCCGTCCGCGACCCCAACCCCGCCCGGGATTTCACGCACCTGGAGGCCATGCGGTATTTCCTCGCGCCACAGACGATTTTGCGCAATGGCGACGCGCTGGCGCAGTGCTGGTTTCCGCTGCCGCTGGGGCTGATGGGGATTGATACGGTATGACTTATCACGCATATGTCGATTGCAAGCATCCGCATTACGCGAGGTTGACCGCTCCGCCGATGCACATTGTATATTGCAAAGAGGAGGTCGGCGCGTTGCTGCGCTTTGACGAAGTCGGTCTCGCTCTGCTGCGGGAGGCGGGCGGGGAATTCTATGTCTGGGATACAAAGCGTGTGGGCTATATGGTAACCGACGAGGGTGTGAAGCGGCATGAGCGGGATTTTATGCCGTTCAAGCGCATGCGGGTGATTCAGATGATGCGGCGCATGCCGAGGGTCAGGGCCCGCTGGGACAGGGTCAGTGCGCGCAGCAAGGCCATATGCGGGGGCATGCCGGAACCGGGTATTGTCCCCAATGGGCGCGTGCCGCTATTTTTCTGGCACAGGCGATATCTCTATGCCCGGCCGGATTGGGAGCGGCCGATGCGCTACAGCCTGCACAGCCCCGGAGGGGACAAGGAGTATCCCCTCGTGGTTTTCCTGCACGGGGGCGGGAGCCACGGACTGAGTGGCTTCAAGCCTATGTTCGACTACGGCGCGCTGACCTGCCGGCTGTGGTTTTCGCGGCAGAAATATCACGCGCTGATTCCCCAGGCGGGCTATGCCTTCGATTGGAATACCGACGAATTCACCCTGGGCCTCAATGCGGTGCTTGACAGTCTCTCCCATGTGGACCGCAGCCGTGTGTATATCACAGGCATATCCTACGGCGGCTTCGGCGCTATCATGGAGTGCTGCCGCAGCCCGGGGCGCTATGCCGCCTGCCTGCCCTGTGTGCCCTGGCTGCAAAACCTGAAAAACAACGGCGAGCCCTACGAGAGCCTGGATGACACGGCCCTCGATGCCCTGGCGCGCACGCCCATGTGGCTGGCCTGCAGCCGCTATGAGAAGCAGCTCGTCGAGCCGCTATATAAGGCGCTCAAGGCCCGCGGGGCAGACGTGCGCTACAACTATATGAAGGGTTGCGGGCATGTGTCGGCCACGCCGGTGTTTTCCATAATGCAGCCCTGGGCCAAATGGCTGTTCGGCAAGAAAGAGGACACAGTATGAGCACATACTACACATGCATTGACGCCAAGACATCCGGCTATGAGCGCCTGCTGGAGCCACCGTTCCGGGTGATTAAGCACGTGCCGGGAGCGGGGGTGCTGGTCTCGCTGGGCGAGGATGGCATCGCGGCGCTGCGGGAGGTGTTTGCCGATATTGCCACAGATTGCCGCAATAGAGATGACGGTAGTATTCATCCTGCGATATGGCTGCATGACGACAACCTTAACTTTTATGAACTCACCGAAAGCACATTTGAACCCCTTGGCTTTAAGCAAAGGCCGGACTGGCGCAGGGGCATCATCCGCTCGATGAAGGTGAACGCCCGGCGGCGCGCCAAGGCCGCGCGCTACCGAGAACGCGACGTGGCCGCCTGCGCGAAGCTCACGCGGCCCGCGGTGCACAAGGGCAGGCAGTCGCTGGTTTGGTTCCCTTTTTACAGGCATTATAAGTACGCCAAACCTGGCGGGGATGGGCAGTTTCGACTTCGTTTTCGCCGCGCCCGGGGGAAAAAGCCGTTGCCATTGCTGATCTATCTGCACGGCGCGGGCTCTTTTGGGTATAACGGCATCATGAGCATGAATGAGTTTACGGCGCTCTGGCTTGGCCTGCGGAAAGCGCGGCAGAGGTGCCATGTACTGGTGCCGCAGCTGCCGCTTAGAGGCGACGGCTATGAAGACGACGCCTGGAGCCAAAGCCTAACGGAGGTCATCGATTGGATTGCCGAAACCACCGGAACCCTTGACCGTTCGCGGATATTCATCACTGGGACTTCCTACGGCGGGTATGGGGCGATTATGGAGTGCCTGCGCCACCCGGAGCGCTGCGCCGCCTGCGTAACTGCCGTGGCCGCGCTGGCGAATCTGGGCCGCCCGCTTGAGGACGAGGATTACGATGCCCTGGCGAAGACGCCCCTGTGGCTGGGGTACAGCCGCGACGAAAAAAAATTGAACGAACCGCTGTATGAGGCTCTGAGCGCGCGCGGCGCGGATGTCAGGCGCACGTATCTCCAGCGATTTGGGCACGGCCTGGGCGGGCCGGTGTTTTGGATGACGAAGCCCTGGGCCAAGTGGCTGTTCAGCCACAAGAAAGCAGCGGGGGAATGAACCTATGGACTGGAAGGACAAATACCCAAAGAAGACAAAGCCTGCCTTCGATGAATTGCTGGCGTATTTTTCTGACGACATTCAAGCTTTGTTCCTGCGCTTCGACGAGGAGATGCGCGGGCGATTTGACGTGCACAACAAGTACCATCGATATTCGGATACCGCCGGATGGGCCTATGGCTATGGCCGATACTATAGCTGTGAGCTGCTGAGCGTTACGATTGAGAATGATTGCTTCAACTTGCTGGGCGTGTCTGTGAAAGATGAAATTTCTCTGCAAGATGCCCTGGCCAGGGCGAAAGCGAAATATGAGGACGGCTTCGAGGAGCGCTACGCCGCCATCTGCGCGAAACGGCGGGCGGACCAGATCGAACGCTCAAAGAGGCGCGCGGAACGCGAAAAAGTGCAAATGGAAACGCTGGCCCGGGATGTCGATCCGGATAAATTCAACAGGTTCGTGTGGGGGAAGATGGTCAATCGCGGGGATTTGCTGAAGCTATACCAGGACGAAGCGAAAGGCCTGCTGGACGAAGAGCTGCTGGACGAGGTGGGGTATACGCTCTATGCGCGCTGCGTGCAGGCGAAGCAGGCGCGGGAGCTGATGGAGAAAAGCCGGATTCTTTGCCTCCATTGCGGTGCGGTTCTTGACGCCGATTGCATCAAGGTTGCCGGATATACGCCTTTTTCCAAAGATAATCTGCCGATTCATTGCGATTGCGGGTACAGCTATACCTACCGGGAGTACCGGCGCAGCTGTAACGCCGCGAATATGCCCGGCGGCCGCGCGGCGCCGATATTCGAGCGCTTCGCGCAAAAGTGGCCCGGCTGCAGGGATGGGGCGCAAAAAATGATGCTAATCGACTGGCTGATCCACGAATGCCATGTCACCCTCATGTCGGGCGAAAAGGGCAGGAGCGTATGCGTCAACCTGATTGAGGGCTCAAAAAAGCAGATAAGCGATTTGATTATGCAATTGGCTTACGGCAAATAAAAAAATACGCAACAGAAAGAAGGTACCCCATGGGCAATTTCGACATCCCATTCGTGGACAAGAACTCCGAGCGCTACGCACTCTCCAAGCGGATCGATACCATCGCCGAACACGTGCGGCGGGATTATCTCTATCCCCACACGGTCAGCACCGGCGACTTCGAGTTCCGGGACGGCCAGTACTCCATCGAACAGCTCAGCGAGGGCCAGTGGAGGCCCTTCGACAGCGCGAACGAGTTCTGGGGCTACCCGGAGTGCTACGCGTGGTTCAGGCAGACGGTCACCGTGCCGGCGGAATTCGCGGGCTGGCCCGTGGTGTACGAGCTGCGCCCGGCCGACGGCGGCTGGCGCGACCACGACCCGCAGTGCATCCTGTTCGCGGACGGCAAGCTGGTGCAGGGCATGGACAAAAACCACAATGACGCCCTGCTGCTGGATTGCGCCGTGGGCGGCGAGGTGATCGAGATCGCCATCAACGCCTACACCGACGTGCACGCCTGGCGCGGTCAGGTGAGGATGCGCGCGTCTCTGCGGGCCGTCAACAAGCTGGCGCACCGCCTTTTCTTCGACCTGGCCACCCCCCTGCAGGCCGCGAACCTCTACGGGGCCGACGACCTGCCCCGGGTGCGCCTGCTGAAAAAACTCAACACGGCGTGCAACATGCTGGAGATCAGCGACCCGGCGGACCTGGAGGCCTTCAACACCAGCGCCCTGGCTGCCTGCAACTACCTGAAGAAGGAGATTTTCAGCGGTGAGGACAAGTGCGATATCACCGCCTCCTGCGTGGGGCATACGCACATTGATGTAGCGTGGCTGTGGCGCCTGCGCCAGACCCGCGACAAGGTGGGGCGCTCCTTTGGAACGGTACTGAAGCTCATGGAGCAGTATCCGGAGTACGTATTCATGAGCCCCCAGGCGCAGCTGTATGACTACTGCAAAAAGGACTATCCCCAGGTGTACGAGGGCATCAAGCAGCGCATCAAGGAGGGCCGCTGGGAGGCCGAGGGCTCCATGTGGGTGGAGGCCGACACCAACGTCAGCTCGGGGGAATCCCTGGTGCGGCAGTTTTTGGTGGGCAAGCGCTACTTCAAGGACGAGTTCGGCGTGGACAACAAGATCATGTGGCTGCCGGACGTGTTCGGCTACTCCGGCGCGCTGCCGCAGATCATCAAGAAGTCCGGGCTGGATTACTTCATGACCACGAAAATCTCGTGGAACGAGTATGATAAATTGCCCTATGACACGTTTATGTGGCAGGGCATCGACGGCACGAAGGTGTTATCGCACTTCGCCACGGGCTGCGACGTGGGCAGCACCGGGCATTTCACCACGTACAACAGCTATCTGGAGCCCGACCAGGTCATCGGCGGGTGGAAGCGCTACTCGAATAAAGACCTGAACCAGGAGTATTTGATCTCCTTCGGCTACGGCGACGGCGGCGGCGGGCCGACCGTGGAGATGCTCGAGCACGGGCACCGCATGTCCAAGGGCATCGAGGGCTGCCCCGTGGTGAAGCAGCAGTCCTCCCTGGCCTTCTTCAAGGACCTGGAGTCGCAGGTCATGGGCGACCCCAAGCTGCCCACCTGGGCGGGCGAGCTGTATCTGCAGTTCCACCGGGGCACGCTGACCAGCCAGGCCCGCAACAAGAAGTACAACCGCAAGAGCGAGCTGCTCTACCACGATGTGGAGACCCTGGCGGCCCTGGCGATGAAGCTCTGTGGCGCGGGCTATCCGGCGGAAGAAATCCTCGAGAGCTGGAAGCTGATCCTTCTCAACCAGTTCCACGACATCATCCCCGGCTCGTCGATTGAAGCTGTGTACAAGGACAGCGACGAGCAGTACGAGCAGGTGCTGCGGGCAGGGGAGTACCTCGCCGCCAATTCCGAGAAGGCATTGTGTGCGCAGATCGCCGGGAATGGCATCGTGGTGTTCAACACCCTGGGATTCATGCGCGACAGCGTGGTCATAACTGATATTGCAACTGCTGCGGTTGTCTACGACAGTGACGGAACTGAGCTGCCTAGCCAGAGCACCTCCGAGGGCAAGCTGGTGTTCCTGGCAAGGAATGTGCCCGCCAAGGGGTATAAGTCATTCAAATATGCAGCCGCCGGGGCCGCTTGCGATCTGCCTATCATCGACGCAACCGGCAAGGTCGTCAATACGCCCGCCCTGACAGTCACCTTCGATGACAACTATAATATTTCCAGCCTGATTGAGAAGACCAGCGGCAATGAATTGATCCCCGCCGGGCAGCTGGGCAACCGGCTGATCGCCTTCGAGGACAAGGCCTTCAACCACCAGGCCTGGGACCTGAAGATGTACTATCGCGAAAAATTCTGGTATGTGGACGACGTGCAGAGCGCCGAGGTGATCGAGGCAGGGCCGGTGCGCACCGTGCTGCGCGTGATTCGCAAATTCCAGCATTCGACCATCCGGCAGGATTTTAATTTCTATCCGGAAGGCACCAGGATCGACGTTGACTATGAAATTGACTGGCGGGACAAGGAGATTTGCCTGAAGTGCGACTACCCCGTGGACGTCAACGCCGAGCGGGCGACCTTCGACATCCAGTTCGGCTCCCTGGAGCGCATCACGCACGAGAACAGCAGCTGGGACTTCGCGCAGTTTGAAGTCTGCGGGCACAAGTGGGCGGACCTGAGCGACAACGGCTTCGGCCTGAGTGTACTCAACGACTGCAAGTACGGCTGGACGGCCAAGGCGGGCCACCTGATGCCCACCCTGCTGCGCGCGCCGAACGGGCACCACAGCGAGCAGGACATCGAAGTGCATAAGTTCACCTACGCCATCTACCCCCACGCGGGCCGCGTGAGCGAGAGCGACGTGGTGCGCCAGGGCTACGACCTCAACGTGCCGCTGCGGGCGATGATCGGCACGGGCGAGCCCCAAAGCGAAGCGTGCGATGCGTGCGCGCTGCCGCGGAGCTATTCGCTGGTTTCGGCTGACAAAGACAACATCATCATCGAGACCGTCAAGAAGGCCGAGGACAGCAACGCGATTGTCGTTCGGCTGTACGAGTGCTGGAACAGGAAGACGACCACCACGCTCAGCTTTGGCGGCAAGGTCAAGCGCATGTTCGAATGCGATTTGATGGAGGAGAACGATGTGGCTTTGGACGGGGCAACGCTGACGTTCAGGCCCTTCGAGATCAAGACGATTAAGGTGGAGATGGAGTAATGACCAACCGTTCACGCGCCCTGGCCGCCCTGCGCTACGAACCGTATGACCATCTGCCCGCGGTGCACTTCGGCTTTTGGCAGGAGACCCGCGAGAAATGGGCCGCCGAGGGGCATATCACCCGGAAAGAGGTCCGCAGCGACGGCGATACCGCCCGGCGCCTTGGCTTCGACTTTGAGTGGGGGGCCTGCGCCGGCACCGGCACGCACCTGCGCCCCGGGTTCCCCCGCGAGGTGATCAAGAAATTTCCTGACGGCACAAGGCATGTGCGGAATTCCAACGGGGTTGTGGAGCTCGAGAAGGACGGCGTGACGTCCATCCGGCAGGAAATTTCGCACCTGCTGGAGGATCGCGAAGGCTGGGAGGAGCACTACCTGCCGCGGCTGCAATATCACCCGGACAGGCTGCCCGCGGACGCGATCAAGCGCGAAATTAAGCGCCTGGCGAAGGGCGACCGGGACGACCGCCCCGTGGGCCTGTATATCGGCAGCCTGTACGGGCACTTCCGCGACTGGGCGGGCGTCACCGGCACGAGCTACATCTACGCCGACGACGAGGAGCTATATAAAGAGATTCTCGACACGATCGGCGGGCTGTGCTATCGCTGCCTGGAGGAGACCCTGGCTCTGTGCCCGCCGGGGCTGTTCGACTTCGCGCACATGTGGGAGGACATCTGCTTCAAGACCGGCCCGCTGGTGATCCCCTCTGTCTTTCGTGAGTGGGTGGGCCCCCATTACAAGCGCATGACGGATTTGCTCAAGTCGCACGGCACGGACCTTGTAAGCCTGGACTGCGACGGCTGCATCGACGCCCTGCTGCCCATCTGGCTGGAGAACGGCGTGAACGTGATGTTCCCCATGGAGGTGGGCACCTGGGGGGCCAGCATCGCGCCCTGGCGGGAGCGATACGGCAAAGAGCTGCGCGGCGTGGGCGGCATGAACAAGAACGTGTTCAGCAAGAATTTCGACGCCGTGGACGCGGAAATCGAACGGCTGAAGCCCCTAGTGGCCCTGGGAGGGTACATTCCCTGCCCGGACCACCGCATCGCGCCGGACGCCAAGTGGGAGAACGTGGCGTACTACGTCAAACGCATGAAAGAAGTGTTTTAATATGGGCAAATATGAGGACATCGTGCGCATGTGGCAGGGCTACGGCGTGAAAACGCAGGCCGACATCGACCTGCGCCTGCACCATTTCAGCGAGCTGTTCGCCTACCACTCGGGCAGGATCGAGAACGAGGAGGTCACATGGCACGACACCCACGAGATCTTCGCCAACGGGCGCGCGCTGAACTTCACGGGCGATCCCCGCGCGCTGTTCGAGCAGCGAAACCAGAAGCTGTGCTACGAGCTACTCAAGGGCAAGCTTGCGGACCGCGAGCCGCTTTCGCTCGACCTCATCCTTGAGATACACCGGGTGCTCACCGAAGGCACCTACGACGAGCGCAGGTATATTGCGCTGGGGGAGCGCCCGGGGGCGTTTAAAAAACACGATTACGTCACGGGGCGCATGGGCGTCGGTTCTCCGCCGGAGGAGGTAGAGGCCGACCTGGCCGACCTTCTGGCCGAGCTGGCCGACCTGCCGCCGGACGGCGATTTGCTTCTGGTCGGGGCCTACCTGCACGCGCGATTCGAGTTCATCCACCCCTTCGCCGACGGCAATGGGCGCGTAGGGCGCACGCTGCTGAATTATTTCTTTATGCTGCACGGCCACCCGCCCGTGGTGATCCACGACGAGGATAAGGCGGCATACTATGCCGCGCTGGAGCGCTACGACATGAGCGAAGAGCTGGAAGCCATGAAAGAATTTTTGCGCGGGCAAATTGAGAAGACCTGGGAGAAGACGCTGCAGCGGAGGCAAGACCTGTAGGATTTGCTTGCGCGTTTGCGTCGCATCATCTAACCCTCCATCACCACCGGCAGCACCAGCGGGCTGCGCTTGGTGCGCTCGTACATCAGGCGGGATACCTCGTCGCGCAGCTTGCCCTTCAGGGTGCCGAAGTCGCGGCGCTGGCGGCCCGGAGTCTCCTCGATGACGCGCCGGGCGGCCTGGCGGGCCTCCTCCAGCAGGTCGCCGGACTCCCTCACGTATACGAAGCCCTTGGTGATGATCTCCGGGCCGGAGACGATCTGCAGGGTCTCGCGGCTCATGCACACCGAGACCACGATCATGCCCTCCTGGGAGAGATGCCTGCGGTCCCGCAGCACCGCCGAGCCCACGTCGCCCACGCCGTAGCCGTCCACGTAGACGCTGCCTGCGGGGACGGGCTCGGCGACTTTCATGTCGTCCAGGGTGAGTTCCAGCTGGATACCGTTGTCGGCGATCATGATGTTGTTCGGGTCCATACCCATGCCCTGGGCCAGCTGCGCGTGCTTCACCAGGTGCTTCTGCTCGCCGTGCACGGGGATGAAGTACCGGGGCCGGGTGACGCCCAGCATGATCTTCAGCTCCTCCTGGCAGGCGTGGCCCGAGACGTGCACGTCGTACATCTTCTCGTAGACCACCTCGGCGCCGAGCTTGAGCAGCTCGTTGACGACCTTGCCCACGGTCTTCTCGTTGCCGGGGATGGGCGTGGCCGAGATGATCACGCAGTCCTGCGGGCCGATCTCCACCTTTCTGTGGTCGGAGAAGGCCATGCGGGTCAGGGCGCTCATGGGCTCGCCCTGGCTGCCAGTGGTGATGATCACCAGCTGGTCGGGCGTGTAGCGGTGGATCATGTCGATGGGGATCATGATGCCCTCGGGCACGTGCAGATAGCCCAACTCCATGCCCACATTGACGACGTTCTCCATGCTGCGGCCGATCAGCGCCACCTTGCGGCCCGTATGCGAGGCCGCGTCGATGATCTGCTGCACCCGGTGCACGTTGGAGCTGAACGTGGCCACCAGCAGCCTGCGGTTTTCAGCTTTCCGGAACAGGGTCTCGAAGCTTTCGCCAACTTTGCGCTCACTCATGGTGTAGCCCGCGCGCTCGGCGTTGGTGGAGTCGGAAAGCAGGGCGAGGACGCCCTTCTTCCCGTAGCGGGAAAGGCACGCCAAGTCGATCATCTCGCCGTCGATGGGCGTGGTGTCGATCTTGAAGTCACCGGTCTGGATGATGGTGCCCGCCTCGCAGGTGATGGCCAGGGCCATGGCGTCGGGGATGGAGTGGTTGACGTGGATGGTCTCCACCAGGAAGGGGCCCAAGGGGATGGTGTCGCCGGGGCGCACCTCGATGAGCCGGGTCTTCTCCAGCAGGCGGTGCTCCTTGAGCTTGCCGCGGATCAGCCCCAGGGTGAGCTTCGCGGAGTACACCGGCACGTTGACCCGCCGCAGCAGGTAGGGCAGGCCGCCGATGTGATCCTCGTGCCCGTGGGTGATCACGATGCCCTTGATGCTGCCGGCGTTCTGCTCCAGCCAGGTGTAGTCCGGGATGATCAGGTCGATGCCCGGGGTCTCCGCGTCCGGGAAGCACAGGCCGCAGTCCACGATGATCTTTTCGCCCCGGAACTCGTACACGGTGAGGTTTTTGCCGACTTCGTTCAGCCCGCCCAAAAAAGTGACTTTGACGGGCTCAAGCTTCTGCTTGCGGGGCCGGCCGCGCTTCGGCGCCTGCGGCGCGGCTCCACGCTTCGCGCCTTCTTCCGCGGGCTGGGAGGATTGTGCTGGTTTTTGCTTTTGTTGTTTTTGGGCGGGCGGCTTGCTAGCCGCCCCTACGTCGGCCGCCCCCGCTGCCGCGCTTTGCTTCTGCCGCGGCGCATAGGGCTTCTTTCCCCGGACCGACGCGTCCAGGACCTCTTTTTTTTCGTTTTGCTGCAAGAAAATTCTCCTTTTTTTGTGCAGCCAACGCTGAGGCCTCCTGCATACGAAGCCCCGCGCAAGCTGTGATGTATGGATTTGTCTATATCGTGGAGGCCTGTTCGGCGCTCCATTACATACTAATCTACTTTTAGTATACGCTAAAAAAATGTTTTTGTCAAGTTTTTTATTGCAAGGGGGGAAGAAAGGTGGTAGAATAGGGGCAAGACACAAGAAACAAGAGGCAAGAAGCCATGCCCTTCAAAAACCTTCTGGATTTGCATGCTCACACTGACAATTCCTTCGACGGCCACCACTCCGCCGTCTTTCTCTGCGAGACCGCCGCTGCCCGGGGCCTGCGCGCCCTGGCGCTGACGGACCACGTGGAGATGGACTTCTACCGCGAGCAGCGCTTCGACCGCACGGCCAAGCAGAGCTACTTCGAGATCGTGAAGGCCCGCTCGGCCTTCCGCGGCAAGCTGATCGTGTGCGCTGGGGTGGAGCTGGGCCAGCCCACCTATAACCTGCCGGAGAGCGAGCGGCTCACCCAACAGTATTCATATGACGTGGTGATCGGTTCTATTCACAATCTGCGCGGAAAAAAAGATTTTTGGTTCCTCCCCCGGGAGGAATACGAGAACGGTGGTGCGGACCGGCTGCTGCGCGAATACTTCGACGAGATGCTCCTGCTGGCCCAGTGGGGCGGGTTCGACGTGCTGGCGCACTTGACCTACCCCCTGCGCTACATCATGGGCGAGCACGGCATTTCTGTGGATATCAGCGAATACGCGCAGCAGATCGACGCTATCCTTGAGGCCGCCGTGAAGAACAGGCTCGCCCTGGAGATCAACACCTCCGGCCTGCGGCAGAAGCTGGGCCAAACCATGCCGGGGGAGGACGTCGTGCGGCGGTTCCGCGCTCTTGGCGGGGAGAGGGTCACCGTCGGCTCCGACGCGCACTACGCCGAAGACCTGGGCGCCGGGCTTGAGGGGGGCATGGATATGGCCCTGCGCTGCGGGTTTCGGTTCATTACGCTCTATCAAAAGAGAGAGCCCATAGAGATCGAGATACTGTAATGCATTGTTGCGGGCGGCAACGACTTTTGCGCAGCTAAGGCTCACAAAAGTGCCGCCCCTACAGGAGACTGCGATATGCGATCGACATATCTTGCCTACGCAAAAATAAATCTGCTGCTGGATGTCACCGGCGTCCTGCCGAACGGCTATCATTCCGTGGCCATGATCATGCAATCGATCGATTTGCATGACATTGTCACAGTGGAGGCCATTGACAGCCCGGGCATTGAGATTTGCTGCAACCTGCCTTACATTCCAAAAGACCAGCGCAACATCGCCTGGAAGGCCTGCGAGGTTTTTGGAGTGGCCGATGGGCTGAAAATCACATTGGAGAAGCGCATCCCCAGCCAGGCGGGCCTGGGCGGCGGCAGCGCCGACGCCGCGGCGGTGCTGACGGCGCTGCGGGATATGTTCAGGCCGGAAATGCCGGACGGGGAATTGCGCGCGATTGGCGCGAAGATTGGGGCCGATGTGCCCTTCTGCCTGACGGGCTGCTGCTGCCTGGCCGAGGGCATAGGCGAAATCCTCACGCCCCTGCCGTGCATGCCGGGGGAATACGAGATTGAGGTGCTCAAGCCCTCTGTTGGCGTGAATACCGCCCGGGCCTATGCCGCGCTGGATCAAATTGACTTAAAGCGTCCGCGGACGGCACGGGCCATTGCGCTGGCGGCGCGGGGTGACTGGGAGGGGCTGTTCCCCCTGTGCGAAAACGTGTTCGAGCAGGCGACAGCTCTGCCCGGCCTGGCGGAATACCGGCGCGAGCGCATGCAAAGCGGCGCGCTGCTGGCCCGGATGACGGGCTCAGGCTCGGCGGTGTTTTCGATCTGGAGGGCAGGGGAGAGGCCGGCGGGGCTGCATGTGCCGATGGCGTGCGAGGGGAATTTCATCTGCAAGCCTGTGAAAACGGGCATATTTAAAATCTAATATCTAACGTCTGGAGTCTAGCCATGTACACCAACAAACTCGAGCTTTCCATCCCCGACGAGCTGCGCAACTACGACATCTTCCCCAAGGTTGTCCCAGCGGGAAAAACAAGCGAGATCACTGTCAAGCCCCTGGGCTGGCACGCCGCCTTCACGCAAAAGAGCTACACCCTGCAGCTGTGCCCTCTGGACGAGGGCAACCCCGCGCAATACCCGGACAGGCCGAACAAATTTGAATACGAGGTCAGCCCGGAGGCCGACGGCTGCATACAATTTTCGTTCGTATTTTTCGGCGAGCAGCAGTTTTTCGTCCGGCTGACCGCGAAGGACTTCCGGCTGCAATTGAGTGTCTACTCGGTTCTTGAGGACCTGGTGGGGCGTTACCCCTTCCGGGGAGACCTGCACCTGCACAGCAGGCGCTCCGACGGCAGGCAAGCCCCGGAGATTGTGGCGGCCAACTACCGCAAGACCGGCTATGACTTCCTGGCCCTCACCGACCACCACCGCTACTATCCCTCCCTGGACGCCATCGTGGCCTATCAGGATGTGCCCATCGAGCTGTGCCTGGTGCCTGGCGAGGAGGTCCACCTGCCCAACGACCTGGATGGCCCGTACCTCAACGACGTGCATATCGTCAACTTCGGCGGGGACTACAGCGTCAACGCCCTGGTGCACGACGCCGAAGTGGGTTCCTCCAGCGACGAGGCCCCCCGCCGCGCCGTCATCAAGAAACCGCCGCCTGTGCGCACCTGGGAGCAGTACTGGGCCGAGGTGGATCAGTACATGGGCACGATCGACATCCCGGCGTCCCTCCAGGGCAGCGAGCGCTGGACCTACGCCGCCTGCCACTGGATTTTTGACCAGATCAAGCGGGGCGGGGGACTGGGCATCTTCTGCCACCCCTACTGGATCGCCAACGTGTTTCACATCCCGCCCGGCTTTGTGGACGCCATGATGGAGGCCCGGCCCTTCGGCGCGTATGAGGTGCTCGGCGGCGAGAACTACTTCGAGCAGAACGGCTTACAGGCCGCCGATTACTACCGTGACCAGGCCAAGGGCCGCCGCTATCCCATCGTGGGCAGCACGGACAGCCACAACAGCGTCAACAGCCGCAACAGCCACGTGTGCTCCACGATCGTGTTCTCCCCCGCGAACGAGCGCAGGGCGCTGATCGACTCGATCCTGAACTTCTACTCCGTGGCGGTGGACACCATCGACGAGATGCCCCGGCCCGTGGGCGAGTGGCGCTTCGTGCGTTACGCCTGCTTCCTGGAGAAGAACTGGTTCCCCCTGCACGACGAGCTGTGCTTCGAGGAGGGCCGCGCCATGAAGGACTACGTCACGGGTGAGCCCGGTGCGCGGGAGACGCTCGCGTTTCTCTCGGGGCGCATGAAGGCGCAGAGGGAGAAATATTTCGGCTGGTAAAGTATAATTACATAAGAAGCCCGCGGCTCCTTTTCCGGGAGCCGCGGGCTTGGATTTTACCCTGAATTGACAAAAAAGGGCGTGATATCTGCCAAACATCTCCTCTTTTCCCTGTGTGTGATCTGATTTAAAACAGAAGTATACTGGAGGCACACCAAATCGAGAGAGGAGAAAAGACATGAAAAAGGCATTCAAGGGGTCCAAAGCACTGGCGGCCGTCGTGGCGATGATCGTCGCGGCAATGGCATTCATTACAGGCGGCACGGGGGCTTCGGCGGCGCCCGCAGCCACGCTCCAGCAAATGTACGGCACCCTCGGGGAACACACCAGGGGCTATGAGCCGGTGAAGGCCCGCATCAGCGGAAACACGCTGACCATCGACCTGTACGTCAACTTCAGGGGCGCTTACAACACCAAGATCGGCAGCCAGACCTACGCCGCGCTGGCCAAGAAGGGGTTCAGGCTCTGGGCGGGCAGCTATGCGGGCAGCCAGGTGGACTTCAAGCCGGGCATGAGCTTCACCGTGCAGGTGAACGTCTACGACATTTACAACGGCGCTGGGCGCAAGCCGGGGCAGAACTACATCGACTTCGTGTGCAAGACCTCCCTCGGCCGCGGCTACACCTTCCAGGGCGTGGGCTACTACAACCGGGAGCTGATGGGGACCTACCAGGGCGCGATCCCCGACAAGAGCTACCCCTGCGGCTCGATCATCATGTACAACGGTGTGAGTAAGCGCTACACCGCCAACCAGTACACCAAGACGGCCGCCCACGAGCTCGGGCACGTGCTGGGCCTCGGGGACCTGTACGGCAAGGGGGTCAAATCCACCGCCGAATGCCCGGGCGGCACGAAGTACGAGAGGGGCGATATCATGGGCGCGCACGGGCACGTGACCGCCAACAACATCGAGATGTTCCTCGAGGCCTACCGCACCAACCGGTACCAGGCCTACGTCAACAGCGGCCTGCCCGAGGTGAAGTCCGCCGTAATCAGGAGTTATTGAGAAAAACCCTGTTTTTTGTGCAAATGGGTTTACAAGCGCATTCGAATATGATAAGATATGGGATAGCCTGTGCTATCCCATATTTTCAGGAGTATGAAACATATGGCCGTCTTCCGTCCCTTCCGCGCCATCCGCCCGCGCCCGGAGCTGGCCGCACGGGTGGCCGCCCTGCCCTACGACACCATGAACAGCGCCGAGGCCCGGCAGCGCGCGGCGGGGGACCCGCTGACGTTCCTGCACATAGACAAGGCGGAGATCGACCTGCCGGAGGGCACGGGGCTCTATGACGACGTCGTCTACGAGACCGCCGCCGCGAATTTGCGGCGGGGCCGGGACGAGGGCGTCTTCGCGCAGGACGCGCAGGCACATTTCTATATCTACCGCCAGACGTGGCGCGGGCGCACCCAGACGGGCCTTGTGGGCTGCGCGGCCATTGACGACTACCGGAACAATATCATCAAGAAGCACGAGCTCACCCACCCTGAAAAAGAGACCGACCGCATCCGCCACGTGACCGCCTGCAACGCCAACACCGGGCCGATCTTTCTGCTCTACCGCGACGGGCAGGGCGTGGCCGCGTTGCTGGACAACTGGTGCGATACGCACGAATGTGAAAGCAAATTCGAGGGGCCTGACCATGCCATGCAGGAGATTTGGCCCATCACGGACGAGGCGCTCACCGAAACGCTGCAAAATGCCTTCGCGGCGACGCCTTATCTCTACATCGCCGACGGGCACCACCGCTGCGCCTCGGCCTATCATGTGGGCTGCGCCAAGCGCGGGGCCTGCCCGGGCTTCACCGGGGAGGAGGAGTTCAACTTCTTCCTGGCCGTGGCGTTCCCGGCGCAGCAATTGGCCATCATGGACTACAACCGGGTGGTGCGCGATTTGAACGGGCTGAGCAATGCGACGTTCCTGTCCCGGCTGGAGGCGCTGTTCGCCGTGGAGTTTTGCGCGCCGGCGGGCTCGCCCTACTGCCCGGAGGCGACGCATACCTTCGGGATGTTCCTGGACGGCAAGTGGTACAAATTGCGCGCGCGGCGCGGCAGCTTCGACGCGAAGGACCCCGTGGCCTGCCTGGACGTGGAGATTCTGCAGAAGAACCTGCTCGGGCCGGTGCTGGGCATCAAGGACCCCCGGCGAGACCACCGCGTGGAGTTTATCGGCGGGATACGCGGGCCGGAGGAGCTGGAGCGGCGGTGCAATCCGGACGCGAACGACATGCGCGTGGCGTTCGCGATGTTCCCGACGACGACGGACGAGCTCATGGCGATTGCGGACAGCGGAAATATTATGCCGCCGAAATCAACTTGGTTCGAGCCAAAGCTGCTGTCCGGGTTGTTTATTCATGAGCTGGAGTGAGATAAGCCTTCAGCATGGCCTGTATCATTTCGCCCATTGTGGTCAGATAATCGGTTGCGATGCAGGTTAGCGTTTGGTCATGCGCATTGGCGTTGCCGATCAGGCATTCAAGCACAACTTCTATCTTTTGCCGTGTGATGCTGAGTTCTGTTAAGGCGTCTTCGGTAATCGGGTTGGGTGACATGTGCAATACCTCCAAATTGATGATTACGATATCGTAATTATACACTAATATTGTGTGCGTGCCAAGCGTTTCGCCTCGGAAATAATACACAAGAAATGAGTGTAGTTTTTGGCTGAATTGTACACTTGAAGAATGGAGGTTGTCATGCCGATAATTTATAAGTTCGATGTGCTGGCAAAGCTAAAAGCGGCAGGCTATTCAACCTACCGTATTCGCAAGGATAAGTTGCTGGGAGAAGCCACTCTGCAAAAGTTGCGGCGCGGTAAACCAATATCGTGGGAGAACATTGCAACGATCTGCCGTTTGCTCAACTGCCAGCCCGGTGACATTCTGGAATATGTGGAATAAAGTACGTCGCTCCGCGATGCCTTCCTCAGTCGCCCAAGGCGACAGCTCCTCCCACGCGGAAGAGCCTGGGGGATTAGGCGAAAACGACAATAAGATTTGCAATCTTGCGGTTAGCCAACTCGCTACGGCTTAATCCCCCAGGCTCCTCCGCGTGGGAGGAGCTGTCGCCTCGGGCGACTGAGGAAGGCATCGCGGAGCGAAAAAAAACAAAACAAATCATGATACCAGGAGTTGATCCCATGTCCACCCCCTACACCCCCAAAACCATCGAACCCAAATGGCAGCGCCTCTGGGAGGAATCCGGCGTCTTCCATGCCAAGCAGGACTTCAGCCTGCCGAAATACTACGCCCTGGTGGAGTTCCCCTACCCCTCCGGGGAGGGCCTGCACGCCGGGCACCCGCGGCCCTACA
>Ga0123353_10004858_pt1 | contig 17464 bp, 11 predicted proteins | sample TergutLab28metaG_3_FD_92763 | JGI IMG/M metagenome (GOLD analysis project Ga0123353, IMG submission 92763) | Labiotermes labralis P3 segment gut microbial communities from Petit-Saut dam, French Guiana - Lab288 P3 | ecosystem: Host-associated > Arthropoda: Insects > Digestive system > Gut ...
AGAAAGCTGCATATGGCACTGAAGGGAGAACAGAAAGCTGCGTATGGTACTAAAGGGGGAAGAGAAAGCTGCAATAAGTACTTAAGGCGGAACAGGGAGCTGCATTTGGTACTGAATGGGGAACAGGGAGCTGCATGTGATACTGAAGGGGAAACAGTGAGCTGCATGAGGTACTGAAGGGGGAACAGAGAGCTGCATGTGGTACTGAAGGGGGAATACAGAGCTGCATCTGGTACTGAAGCAGGAACAAAGAACTGCTTGTGGTACTGAGGGGGGAACAGAGAGCTGCATGTGGTACTAAATGGGGAACAGAGAGCTGCACGTGGTACTGAAGGGGGAGCAGAGAGCTGCATGTGGTACCGAAGGGGGAACAGAGATCTGCATATGGTACTGAAGGGGGAACAGAGAGCTGCATGCAAAGTTCTGGTTTGGGAAACTTGAAGGAAAGGGGCCGTTTGGAAGCTCTGTCCTCAGTTCAGATTAAAGTATTACATTGTGATCAAAAGGCGCAGATTGGATGAAACTGGTCCCTGGTAAGGGACATGGTATTTGATCTTGTGAACGCGGTTATGAACATTCGGTTTGCACGACATTTGTGGAATTTATTGACAAACTGAGGAAGAGGTAGCTTATCTAGCAGTCTTATGGATGGAAGTAATTTTGTTTAGTTTGTTTGTTTCGTTCTTTGCTTTTTTGTTATTCTTTCCACCACGCCGGCAGTCAGTACATTACAGCATCGCACGATGGTCCCCACAATCACAAAGCGCCTACCTGTACATTCGTATGAAGGATTAATCTCGTACCCAGCAAGACCACCGGTCGTTTTCTTCCCGATTCACACTCAAGTCTCAAGAGATCACACCTGCAGCAACCAAAAAGATTCCTTCTGCACATTATTCACTGAGGCAACTAAATGCGACCCTCACTACGACCAACAGCAAATAGTAAAGATAAATATGTCCCTAAAGGGAAACCAAGAGTGCACGTTGCTGTTAATGCTGGTAACATCTGCCGGCGTGGTGTAGCTTATGTGACGTTGTGTGTCAGGAAGTGTGCAGTGGCAGAACTGCTGCAATATCAGAAGTGCTCTGTACCTTGAAGGAGAAGTGGTACCTATGGGTACCGCTTATTTTAAGGTTAAATAACAAAAATCTATGGCTGTATAATCTATATGTGATGTCAGTTTTGTCCAAAGCACAAATCCCTACTTCCCTAAACGTCGCTGGACTTCTGAAGCTCTCTGGCAAGTACAGTCTGAACTTTGCACACACACACAGACGCAGTGTCTGTACCTAATGAACTGTACTTGTTCAGCCTAACACAGCACAGGTTTATTTTAATTTCTTACTTCGACGTGTGCGCTACATGTTTCGGCCTGTACTCAGGCTATCCTCAGGCATGTCAACACAAAATCCTTACAAAGGAAGACAGAATTAGAATCTAAGGGCCCTTGTCTGCTGCTGCTATTTTTTATAATATTCAGACTTAAATATGAAAGTATAAGATAAATAATTTTTAATATATATATATGTATATATATATATATACACGAAGACTTTTATTCGCTTTTGGTCCTTGTGTGCTACAGGAAGCTTTAGTGTTAAAGTTCTTCTATAATTTGGTGCATTTCAATTGGCGCGGCGTCATCTGACGTACAGTATTTTTTTTATATAAAATTCTTCTTTGAATTCCATTTGCAGATTGTGAGCCAGGATATAGCTGACGGTGTGTGTAGTGCGACAGACAGACAGATAGTCACAGTTTGTTAACAGTCTTTATATAAATTTTTAAAAATTATTTGGGTCCTACTATTTTATATTTTATGTTTTAACATTACATAACATGACGACTGCACGGTTTTTGTATTGATTTGCCTGAGGATAGCTGAAGTACATGCCGTAACATGTAGCAAGCACACATGTGTAGGTAACAAACTGAATTAAAATAAACCTGTGTTGCGTCAGACTGAACAAGTGCTGTTTACTTAGCAATAAATTCAACAGGACGGCTTCCATAACGATCAGTGTGTGTACTGACTGTGACGACCACATTAGCCGAATTAACTTCTTATTTTCGTAAAGGAGAAGCGGTGTGCTTTCTGTAATGTAGAAAATGAATTTATATGCATTATTTTCATATATTTTATACTTCAACTGCAGAACCCACCCACCTCACCAAGTTTATGCTGTGTGTTTTTTGGCACAAGTAACACACCTGGCACTAACTGTACTGGCCTTGAACAGGTAAGATGGACGGAGCTGCTAAGGTAGCTTCATCAGTGTCAGCTGTCTTATTTACATAATAAAGAACAAACTACTGAACAGGATTCAGAGGACAGCTTTGTATTTTTCTAGGCTACCACTGGACGGGTTTTCGTGATATTTTGGGGACTTCTAAAAATTGTATCAGTAATATTCAAGTTTGGATAAAGTCGTACAAAAACACGCACTTTACATGAAAGCTCACATAAATACACGTTTGGTCCTAATAGTGCCATGGCATAACACAGCACTCTTCGAAAGCACACTGTTTCACTCGGAATGCCGTTACTCATTTATCTATTGGACAATCCGTCGTCGCTGTGCCAAGCCACACGGCGTCAGTCACCGACCTGTCACCGCAGTGAAACGGGTTCCGTCGCGGGCCAGTCCATGTGTGATTTGTGGTACACCAGAACTGTACATTGCGCCTGTCATTATCATCGCACCCATTCTCCGTACTTGTCACCGACAGTGGGTAACTTTGTCAATTAACAGCGTTGTTAAATAACACAACTGTGCATTTCTGTTCCTTAAATAAATGTATATACAGATAAATAAAAGGCACGATATTTCAGCCACAAACTCTTCTTTCAGTTATATATGTATATATATAAAATCTGACAAGAACTGTTTTATTAAACTTCGAAGTCTTAAATATATCTAAATTACATATAAACTGTCACTTCATGATATTTAATAGAGCGACGCGGTCTCCGTTACGAGGTCCGACCCAGTAATTCTGCTTACGAAAATAATCGACGGTTATCGATATTATCAATTGAAACATGTACATACCGTCTGTCGGTAAATGCAGAACTTTTGATATAGAATCAGAAGATTCACCTAACGACAGATTCAGATATGAGGCATGTGAATGTAGGACATATGCTTATAGACAATGATTCATTGTTATGTAATGATTTTTAGCAGAGTCGGCAAAATTGCTGGAAGGGACTCTTAGCTTCGTTACGTCTGGCTGCCTGTCTGCCAGTCCGCATGAAGCAACTCGGCTTCTACTTGACGGATTTTTTAAAATTTGATATTTGTGGATTTTTCGAAAATCTGTCAAGATAATTCAGATTTCATTAAAATCTTACAAGAATAACGGATACTTCACATGAAGACCAACATACATATTTTACTACCTCTCGCTCAGGTCTTCTTAGAATGAGAAATGTTTCAGTAAAACTTTGTACAAAGAATCACAACACACATTTTATGTTTAATACATTTTTTTTCGAAAATCGTGCCGTTTATGAGATAATGTGGAAAAATATGGCAATGCCAGACGGGCGCAGAAAAGACGCAATTTGCTTACCGGATAACGAAGGCAAGAACAAAAAGACACACACTCACAGCATTTAATATTTATTGCTTCATAACTGATTAATTCCGTCTGACCTCGTTAAATATTTTACAGCAGCACTTACACAAACTGAGAAACTACGCATCGACTTATCTGCAAGTACGATGGGTTTAGCCAAATTTTGCGTCTGAAGAAGGCCACGAGCAAACGAGCATTCTTTTGTTTCCAGTCGGCATTTACATGTAACGCGTGTAAATAGCGCATATTGATTGGAATATAGTCTGTTTAAAAAACTGGTGCGTATAATGTTCATAGTTGCAAGGTTGTGCAACTGTCCCAACATTTTTGCATACCGACAGTAACATGTAACTACAGAACACACATACACACATAACGCTCTGTTGAGTTTCCAACGCGCAGTCCTTAAGAGTAGGCGCCATATTGATACAATGTTTCGTTTTTTGAACAGTCCCTTTCTTGTTAACATTATAATGCTGTAATTAAAGCCACATAAAGCGGTACATACAGAGATGGTTGCTTCCCTTTATCATACCGTCGCTAAGTTACTACCGTTGCTGGCAGTGCACTTTTAGTGATCGAGTTTTAGCCTGCAACTTTCGTCCGTAACTTCCTTTCGTGATAAGCAGCACCGCCATTGCTGTCGCTATACGGTCACACAGCATGATTCTTGACGTTCCACACTCGATTAATTCCACGCATGTTACACCATTGAAGTGTGTTCCAGTGAGTTCTCTGCATTCACAAATAACAACAAGCGAATTAACACACACTGTTACACTTTTTAGTGCCTGTTTTCTTAATATTCACTAGGAAAGCACTATTAATATAAACCACCGCAACTGGTTCGACTGTGGGCAGGAAGACTACTGCTGCTTGCTTAATCGGGTGGAATCGGAAAGGAGTTCGACAGTTTCCCGTAATGAGGCGAATGCTAGCAAAGAATAAAGTACAAACTTTCTAAAAAAAGGGTCACTTTTCACGTTGGCAGGTTTCAGGTGGCATTCTTCCAGTGATGTGGAGCATCATTAGTGTTGCAACGTACATTTCTGAATATTGCAAATTAAAAGAGCTTAGGAAAAATGCAAAATTTGATAACCGACACTTTAAAAGCTATGTCAGCCGTACTATGATACAGTCTGCCTCGTAACTGTTGTTTTGTGTAACGACACTCTATCATGTACAATGTCTCTAGAGCATTGAATGAAATATTTAAGAAAGCATATGGCAAGCCTCGTGTGATTCGAGTGTCATAATAAAAAGCTGTAGCTTGTTTATAATTACTAATCCAGATCTGGAAATCTGGGGCTGAAAGAAACCGTGAGACTGGTTATTCCATAGGATAGAAAGCATTTCTGGGTTTACAAGCGAAATATCTAGCCACCTGCCTAGAACACAACTTTAAATTACGACGGTCTCACTGTAGTTCTTACAATCTTGAGGCGCGTCATCCCCATTGTGTTGGTTCAATAACAAAGAATTTTGTTTATTACACGTACAGTCGAACACAACTATATTTTACCTAGTAGTACAGTAAGAATACAACTACATGTTTCGGCCCTATATGTGGACCATCTTCAGGTTGAGATTCAACTTACAGATCAGCTATAAAAGATGTGTGGGGTGTTTATCTGGGGATTGGTTGGGGGGGACGAGATGTCGTTGTTTCAGTAGTGGGTACCATGACCTAGGGCTGTTACAAGTGGATTTTTCTTTAGTTGTTTATGTACACATGTCAAGTGGGTTACTACACTTATGCTAAGGGTATGTTACCCTTAGCATAAGAATAGTAACATACCTTCTTTGTAGTTCTTACAAAATCAAAAACAAATAACGACTACGGTTCATACCAGTTTATTTTAGTTGCATTCGTTAAATAATGTTGCTAGAATGCATATTTATAAAGCAAGTTTCCACTGCGAAATGTCATGGCAAGTTGCTCGTTCTTACTGCGCATTTAGAGCCTCCTTTTACTTCTAACGGCTGGTGTCAAAATTACCAACTCGAACGTCTGTATTAATGTTTCTGTCCCAGAATCAGCACAGATATGCTACGTGGAAACAGGACACAGTGCCGGCCCTACAACCACGAAATTTTATAAATTTTTGGGCACTTTCGCACAGCCACTCAAAGCGCCTATTGTCTCCGTCATTTCCATCAGACTCTATGTCTGTCTGTCCGTCCGTCCGTCTCTCCACATGCAACAACGCGGCTTCAACTACACGAATTTACCTAAAATCTTATACAGCGACTTTCACGAAAATCTGTCGGTAAAATTCGTATTTGATTAAAACCGGGCCAAAATTTCGGACACATTGTATGAAGACTTGCGTAGTTTTATTGCTGCCGGAGATATTACATTGTCATAAAGACGCTCTGTTCGAGTGAAATGGTATCAGGCCTTTACAGTAACCAATGAGGTAAAAAGGGGACGCCAAGGCGCCGCAACGTTCCGCTGTATATATTTATATTGCCTGTCTTGTCGTTTGTAATTACAAGCGATACACTTATAGGCGTCTCACAGCGTCAGAGCGAGAAACTTTTATCTCATATCTGCAACGTCCTGCTTTCTCCGAGCACGTCCAACCAAAACGGCTTTCAAGCAAGCTGCAGTCCGTAATAATGGGGCAATTTCTCGATTTCATATCGTAATATTTGCAGAAGCGGCCGCCGGAAGTTCAGCTCCATCGTCATGTGCAATACTTGAACTGACTACATGCATCGGGGTCTTCTGAAGAAGCTGATATTTTCTCAGGTCTTAAAGGAATTTCCGGAGTTTAATGCACCCCGATTTCAGCACCGTGTTCACAAAATCCCACTTCTCCCTACCCAATGCCATATCTATCGACTCCACGTCGCCCCATTCCTGCTGTTTAATTTTTATCAGTCTCCCATTCAAGCTGTCTAACCAAGTACCCACGCGTTAAACATTAAACGCACTGTCATTTGAGTCCAGTGAATTTGCAGGTGTTTGTATGTCAGCTAATCAGATTTGCTTTGTGTTAAGGCCACTGCCATAATGCTGATTAGCTAAACAGTAGCTGTTTATTGTGAAGAAGCTCACAACAAACACGTAAATACACTGAGTGACAAAATGTACAGGTATTAATGTTAAACTGGGTGGTACACATAGTTACCACTGCATTTAAAAGATTAAAGTGCGCGGATCGGTGCACTGCGCTGTGTATGATTGTCTCATTAAGGTTACTTTGCACTTGGGACTGTGCGTTAATATAGGCCTAAGCCGATAGATGGCAGGCTGGTGCTGTACTTCCACTAAATTTGATGTTAAGAGCTCGCGTAGGTTTTGTGCTGCGGTGTGGATGGTAAATGGCAACTGGCTGCGGTTGGAATTGTCAGATTTTAAACTTTAAAGCCCACTGGTCACTATATGTACCGCCAATTTAACATTCAACAATTCTACGTTCTGCCCACTCAGTGTATTTATGTGTTTTGTGTGTATCTGAGAACAAACAGCGATATAATCGCTGTAAATTTTATGATGTGTACAGCAGGCACATTATTTTGTCATGTAATATCGGAATGAGCAAAGACATTAAGACTTCTAACTTTGACCACGTGATCACACAAACTTAGGGCAAACACACAACATAAAGACACTCACATGCCGAATATTCATCGCCGAAATCAATAACAAACCTTTTCAAAAAAATTAACTGGACTGTGAAATAGGTTGCACATTATTCCCACATTTCCTGTTACAAACCAACAAAATATTCACGTTTTCAAAGCCAATTCCAAATCCTCCTACGATCATAAAATAAATTAACGTATTTCAGAATATATCTGTTTACCTCAAGATTTCACAACTCCTGTCTTGGTCGGTATCAGTGGCAACAAAATCAGCCCTCCGGCTGTGCGTGTTTGCTCTGTGTAACGGTACGTTTAGCGTTCAAGACGATGTTGCTGGCCGTTCGTGTCGCTGTTCGTAACAGAAACATCGGGGAGAGGTGAGAAAGGCGCTATTTCTATGGGTTCCGGTTTGTATAACCGAGATGGAGTGTGTTCACTGCGCGGTACGGACTGCATGTTTAAATACAAGCTTATTCTCAAAGAAATAATTTCTTGTAATGAAGGGTTTTGATACATATGTGTGTGTGTGTGTGTGTGTGTGTGCGTGTATATATATATGTGTGTGTGTGTGTGTGTGTGTGTGTGTGTGTACATGAACGGCGTTTTTATCTGTGTAAGTTTTACAGTTTTGTTAAGTCAGTTGTTCCTCCGTTCTTTTTAAATCATCCACTCACACGCCTTCAGTTCTCCCCCGTTGCACCCTATAGCTCTCTCTCTCGCCCTTTCTCTCTCTCCCTCTCTCTTCCAATACAGCTCCATCCAAGTGTGAGTTCAGGCTTCCGCCGCGAAGTAGATGAGATCTGCACTCTTCTGTGATGTTACGTAACGTGTTGTGGTAATTCATTACAGACGTTTCGGGACAACCTGTAGGTCCCAAAAGTCGGTAAGAAATTGCCAGTACACTGCGTAAATACCAGTACACTCTGCGTAATGTCCCAGAAGAGCGCAGATTTCATCTCCATCCAAAGATATCGACCAACCATATCCAGCCACATTTTTCAGCTGATCAGGTGTCGTGAAACTTCCAACATCTGACGACAGTTTGTTGCACGACAAGATTACGTTCAGATGTACGTTAACTGGTTGGATTTTGTGACAGGGGCTGAGTGCCTTTGGCGCAAAATATTTTGCGATGACATCGAATATAATGCCGTGAAGACTGTCCGTAGTAGTGCATGACTAAGAGACAAAATGACTAATCTGCTTATTTACAATTTATATACAATTTACGCTATGAAATTTACTACAGTCATGTAGTTATGCTGGCGCGAGTCCGTTCGATTTCGGAAAGCTAGTGCCCATCGCTGCTTCATCCAGAGGCTCAAGTCTGCTGAGGGAAGTTTGGCGTACGTGAGAAACTGTACTTGTGGTGAAATATTATGCAAAATGGCAGAAATTACGATAGCTGAGAAATGCTGGGAAGTCTCCTACATTTATGTCAAGAACTAAAACTGACTGAATGTTTATGTGCACTCAGTGAGGCTGCTGTTATCAGGTTCGTTATTGAATTCTGTGGCAAACGGCGGAAATTGCAGTCCGAATTCTACAGCTTCTAACACTGCAATTTATCCTCGCCAAAATCTGTCCTTCTTCGTAAGTACTTACTAACATTCATAATAAGAGACCCATCAGAGCTAGCATTGGTTTGGGGTGAGAATTTGTAAACTCTGTAAAAGTTGATAATCAAGGGGGCGCCAGAAACAACAGTAAAATATATCAAGTAATCCCACAGTGATTATTTCCGTCGCGATCTTCTAAGTTGTGACACTGTGTATTCCTGCCAATGTGTAACAAATTTGCCTAACCCTTCAGGGCGATCCTCCGGCTTGTGATCCTTCCGCTGGCCTCTTCTCCTCGACCGATCCAACCCCCTCAGCAGCTCAACCCCAGCTGCTCTGTACGACCTAACAACTATCCCACACTGCTGTGTTCCGCCGTAATCATGAAGGCGGCGTATAACTGTCGGCAATTCGGTGTCCAGCATTTGGTTGTCACAACCAAGAAGGTGAGAGTCTGCTTTATGCTACAGTGCAATTAGGCCTGCAAACGCCCAATATTTGCAGTACTGTAGTTACTCTGTCGCTATAAAACAAGACACTCTGATAGTTGTTTATACGTTTGCCAGAAGGCAGTAACTGCCTAAGAACTCTGTCGTTATGAAGCAGTCAAATTAGGCATTTTTGTTGCAGTAGATAGCAAGATTTGAACACTTGCAAAAATAAAGTTGGCAGCAGCAGCTCTACTTGGGAGTTTCGTACAAAGACTTTGAATGGTGATGATGAAGTGCGTGTTAATGCATCATGTTTCACAGCACATGACTGGGAAGGTGTTGGGCAGACGGGAATAGTAAATTGAGAGGAACTGAGTGTTTGGAGGCGACGAAGGGGCGACAGTTACAGGGTGAATTTGGGACATTAAGATGCTTCGAGTTTCCTGCGACCAGATTCTTCGAAGGAACCTAGTGCCTCCATATTCAGAGGCAAACAATCCAAGGATCCCATGAGGATGGCGACATTACCGTCCGCCGAAACGTCACGTCCAATAAGGCTTGACGTTGCAGGTACAGCGCTCTGGAAACTTCCAATCTCGAAATCTGGAATATGTTAACTTCTATTTCTCATATTCCATTCAAGCTACTCAACTACCGAGTGCTAAATTTTGTGTTTTGTTGACCGTGCATCTTATTACATTCTTTGTAATTAACCAACTCGACCCACAATTCTTTTTTTTAATATTTGTTTATTCCAAATCTCTATGTGTTTCGAGAAACCAAGTGCTCATCATCAGGAGAGCCAATTGTATCAATACGACCTGTGGTATATGTCACTGCACGTAGTTGACCGTGGCGTATGCAGATTTACCTGCATACCACACGGTCACCTACACCTACCATAGATCGTATTGATACAATTGACTCTCCTAATGATGAGCACTTGGTTGCTCGAAACATGTAGAGATTTTGAATAAACAAATATAAGAAAAAGAATCGTGCTTCAGGTTGGCTATTTACAAAGATTTTACCGAATGTTAAATTAAAACTCGGAATTAAGACAAGGTGCTGTTATTGATTAAGTTGGTTTAGGTCAGACACGTCACAGGAACTGTGCGCCGTCAGCACTTGTGCGTAGAAATTTCAGCGGGTTCGTGTTGTTGTAATAAGATCAAGGTTGAGTCCGCTTTTGACTATTCACACCAAGGTGGTCAAGGTCAAGGTTTCCTTTCTTCTGCGATAAGAGGCTGCCACATATGTCAGAAGAAAGGGGCTTCCGGAAATCACCGTCGTTATTTTATCAAACGACAAGTCCGGCCCTGGGGCCCATCCAGCCTCCTATACAGTAAGTACCGGGTTATTTTCTAGTAGTACAGCGGGCGGGGCGTGAAGTTCACCCCCATCTAACACCGAGGTTAAAAAAGAGTAGAACTATACCTCTACTCCGCTTCTGGGCTTTCATGGTCTGTAGTAAGTTAATCTGTACCTATTTTACCTTCACTATTTTATCGGACAACTTCATTTGGTTTCTTCTAATCTTGTCATTTATCGTACCACTGCAGCCCAGCGACGAAGTAGCTGTAATCAGAGACAGGCGTTAGTTGTCAATGAAAGTAAGGTGTCACTCACCAGCACGTAGACGGCGAAGGGCATGACCACGACAGCGACCAGCAGGTCTGCCAGCGCCAGGCTGACGATGAAGTAGTTGGTCACCGTCTGCAGGGTTCTCTCTCTGCACACGGCCATGATCACCAGGACGTTCCCGAACAGCGTGAACATTGGAAACAGCACCAAGATGAGGGCCCAGTAATTGTAACTGGACACGACGTCACTCAGCGTCCCATTGTTGCAGGAACCGTTAGTCCACGCCGTGGTGCTGCTGCAGTTCGACGGTGAGTCGTCCCCACCCATCACACTTTGCACTTCAAACGTACTGTTAAACCCGACGTTACTGTTCACGAAGTAATCACCGACATCTTCAGCGATAAACACGATTGAATTTGTGGAATTTAAAGACCTGTTGTAAAACGCTGTGTGGAAGAAAGCGGAAATATCATCGCTAGCATTGTTGGTTGTTTCATAGTAATTTGAACTGTTGAAAGCTGAATGTACAATGTGGTTTGTGTCGTTTACAGCGAAAACTCCTTCTTCAAAATAGTTTTGCTGTTGCTGATTTGATTGTACAAAATGTTTGTTGTTGTTGTGGTTGTTGTGTTCTGGGGAAGACGAAGTCGATGATGAAGTCACCATGGACAGTAATGATTTTGTAACATTCGTCATCTGAGGTTCACTTTTTTCTGTATTGGTGGCTGTCATTTGGACTATTTTTGTTCCTGATATTACTTCCCTTCGCACAGCTATCGGGCCGCACTGCAGTTACCCTTCGATACGATCAGAGGCGCACCGTTTGACATTCTCACACAGACGCACTGTCATAGATGGCGGCTAGTGACTACTCGCGAGAGGAACAATTTGCTTTATGTATGTTAATCGACCCCCCCCCCCTTTGAATTTCACGTGGTGCAGACTGTCAAATCCCTACCAGATGTTGACATATATCATTGCAATATACGTTACTGTTGGGACGTTACAGGGAGTTTTCAAAATATTTCACTAATCTGCAAATCATTGGTCAGAATAGCGGATTGAATCTGTCGTCCTCTGCATGCATTTATTTTGGAATTACGTGAAAATATAATCTTCAGACTCTTCCACATGTTTTGATAAAGCTCAGATTTTTTGCAAATATGTATGTTGAAATATCTCAACTGTAAAATGCCTCCAGTTGCACGATGGAGTGTTCAGATCAATATTTGAAAGAGTTCCATTCCTAACTCTTGTTACAAAGACGTGCCTTCACGTACATTAAACACATTATACTTATATTGGCCAAAATATGACCTGTAAAAATTAAATATTCGCTGTCCACAAGCAAAGTGATACAGCTGCTGGCTCTCCTGTCTCTACACATCTCAAACCCCACAGAGGCTGGCACACTAGCAAGACCATGACGATAAATTAAATATCTGGCAATATGTCCAACTATATAAAAGTGTTGTTTGTGTCCATAATTCATCACAGTCACATCGCGTTTTTGTTCCTAACAGAGCAAAATATATTTTTAATAGACAACCCGTATCTTTGACCAATTTTTATATATAAATTTTATATATTTACATGCACGCCAGAATGAACATTCAACAGTCAATTAACAACCACAAGTCATAAATGTATTACACTCGCACTGTTTCCGGTAGGACCAATCAAACCATGAAACTGCACACATTTTTGCCATTCCGTTCCAACCCCCCAGCACACTACGGCCACATCTACTAACTGCAGACTGACCACAATTACTTACTCATTTCTCGACACCCACAAACATCCAGACGTGTTCAAACTTAGAAATCTCGTGAGCTGTTCGTTTTCACAACTCTTACACTGCACAGACTGAAGTGGTGCTTGTGTTTGTACCGCTACTTTGAACTAGAAACTTGCTGACGACTGGAATAGAAAAACGTGTGACAGACTGACGCACTGAGCACAGAAAACACGCCGATTGTGTTTACATAACCAACAGGTACATTTGTATACACACACACACTCACACAAATTCGAGCAGCGCACTGCACACCAGCAAGTGTCTGTCTTACTCTCGCGGATACCAACAGTGAACAGTAATGTTGTGCCTTCTGTAGCCGTGCTGTTGAATGGGACATATTTTGTACGGTGTTACATCGCTCGTGGTAACAGGATTCTGAGCTTAATGACAATAATAAGGCATAACAGATTATGTTATTTTGGCCTATGTAATATTTTTACGCAATCCTGTACAACGCAATTTAAACTGATCTTGGTAACAAATTAATTTTCTTGTCTACCAAGTCCTAATTTTTAACAACACCGAATTTATGTTCTTACAAATATTTACGTGTTTATATCTTTAGAGAAGGGAGCTACAGTACGTGGGTTTGCTTCCAGAAATTCTGCGAATTACATGCATACATAAACACACACACACACACACAAACACACATACGCCACAGTTACGTTCATTAGTAATCGGTGTTAAAATAAAGCTCTTGGAATTAAAATATGTTAATCGCGAACATCCTTCAGCACAGTACAGTCAGGTTAAAACAGCTCTGCCAACTACAGGAAACTCACGAAATATATAATTTGATATTGTTAAAGAATGAATTCAGCTGGCGTCCCAGACGTCCAATCGTGATTTCAAGAACGACGCCGCAGTGTACGACATTTGGACGTGTTGAAGCGTCCGACGTCGTTCTCACCCGGCACTGAACTGCTTGAATTGACGGTGAGGGGTCGAACTGACCCTGCGCGGGACAGGGACACGCCCTCACCCCACCATCTGGCCTGAACAAGCACACAGAGGGAACCACATACTGAAATATTGCATGGGCCCAAACCTTCTGTTTTATTTATTTGGCACTGATTTATGTTTAGATTTATCATTACTGCTTATTTAACGATCCTGTCAGCAGCTGATCAGGTGTAGCGTCAGATGGCTAATCAATTTAACAGCACGTGCAAAGAACAATTCGCACCTTGACTAACTACCTGCCTGCCTGCCATTGCCTACAGAAACTGGACAAAATCCTGCAGGTCTTGGAGCTGCAATTTGCAGTAGCGACTGAAACAAAAGGCAGTATAAACCATTCGATCAAGTCTTTCGGTTTTGTTAAAGTCAAATGCTTCATATTTCCCACTTTTATTTGACATAAGGCACAACCAGTCACCTCTGTCTAATGAAGAAGGCATGAAGCAGTGGAGCTGGAACGCTCCTCCCTCCACCCGCCTTCTTGACGAGCAGAGAAATAAACTGACCTTCGCGGATAATGCTGTTAATAACGTCATGTATCAACAAAATGTGCCTATAATTACTGGTTGCCGATAAATCTAACGCAGTTGGACACAGAGCCATCTAGACAATTAGCTGTCTAAACCACACACACACACAAACTGTGCCACACAACATTTTGAAGTTATACTGTAATAACAATGACAGTCCAACATAAAATCTCATTTCAATGAGCCTACCAGCAAACAGCACTGCCAACTGGCACATTTCAGAACGCCACACAACGCAGCATATTGGCCCCTCGAACGCTAGGGTCAATTTGAATTGTGTCTACAGATTCAGTCCGCACCGCGCAGTGAACACACCGAGTATCGGTTGTAAAAACCGGTCGGCTAGCACTGTGCAAGGGAGGAAACCTCCCTTTGTCGTGGGTTTCGTAAGAAACACGACCCACACGTGTCAATTAAAGAAGCCAAGACGTAAAATTAGAGGAAAGGAAGTAATTAGAACAGAAGCTAAGCACAGCGACAGACAGACAGACTGCTGCCACACTTAATTGTGAAATATCAACCGAGCGGCAAAAGAAGCCAAGGGCGAGCCGTCAGAAGAGTTCTGTGGAATGGAACAGCTCACGAGACCTGCAGCACTGCGATGATTGTGCGCTGTATCATTAACAAATGTAGTAATTTGCAAATAATTACAAGTTTGTAGGCTGTCACAGCGGTGAATGTGGAATGTGGCACCGCGCGACTGTATGACAGCTGCCGATCGAGAAATGGCGGTGGCTGTATGTGCATTGTTGGATGTGTATCATTGTGTAGTACAGTTCTTGGTTCAACGTAGCAAACTGATAGTAGCAAATCCGCTGTCTTCATGTGACCAAGCGACACACAGGATGTTCAGGGAAACGAGGGATTGTTTAGACATTAGATTTGGTTTTGAAGGACAAAATTGTCTGCGTTTGTCACGCTTTCGTGACGCAATGCTGGGAGTTCAGATTTATGAAATGGCGTCCTGCTGCGCAGAACAAAGGGTACTTGTTTGGATAATCCATTTTTCGTTCCATGTGAAAATACCGTGAAATTAATAATAAATTATTGGCAGAAATGTAACTTTCACGAAGATGTATCAAGTTGTGTAATTAGTTTAAAACGAGGAAGGGAGGGAGTTCTGAACATTATGGGGCACTTCCGGAGCGGAACTTACGTACAAAAGTATTTAAATAAAAATAGATTTAGATTAACTAAGCATAAGGTAGCAGAAGGTAATTAAAACACTTTTGTAATTGTGACACATTTCAGACACTTGAGAGAGATACGAACAATTCAAATGAAGTCATTACGGGCAGATGAAAAATGGGAGGTCCGCGCTAGCTGTCAATGTCTATGCAAGACGGGAAAAGTGCAATTCACAGAACCAAAGATTAGGCATCTTTGGTACTGAACTGAAAGTGTTGCAGATTTAATAAACAACATAAAGTGGGGGTGTCTGAGGGTGGGGTGCTGAATAGGGCATTTGGGTCTAGGAGGGAGGAAGTGACGGGAGACTGGAGAGAACTACACAGTGAGGAGCTTCATGATCTGGGCTGCTCACCAAAATATTAAGGTGATCACAAGCAGTAGAATGAGATGGGCGGGGCATGTGGAACGTACCGAGGAAAGATAAAGGCATAGAGGACTTTCGTGGGGGAAGAAGGAAAGAGGCCACTTGGAATACCTAGGCGTAGATGGGATGATGATTATGTCAATAATAATAACAGTAATAATGATAATAATAATAATAAAGAAACTTAAGGAAAAATTTGGAAGCTGCACCAGGAAAACATTCGATAGATTCACTACAAAAGATAGCTATACTTGGAACATCACACATAATACGGAAAGTACTGCAGTGTGAAGCTTGAAGCCTGAGCGGTGGGGATCACTGCTGGTTCAAGAGAAGTGCCGGGAAGAAAAGGCCTGTGACAAGAGACAATCATATCGAATAATAATAATAATAATAATCTGAAATAAGTGGAATGGTAGAGCTTTGGCTTGTTTAATTTGGCTCCGAGTAGGTAAAAGGTGTTAGCTGTTGTGAATAAAGTGATGAACCTTCGGTCTCCAACGAATGCGCAGAAATTCTTGACTGCTTGACGAAGCAGCAGCGTCTCAAGGACGGCGCTCCGTGGTATAAGTCACTTACTCGCTTAGATAAAAGTCGGTCTGAAAAACACTGGGTTCGAATCTCGGCCACTGCGAAACACAGCGTCCAGAAGGGGTCTTGGGCCCAATGGGAACCGGGGTTCCTTCCCGGAGCCAAAGCGGTCGGGTCGTAAAATTAACCACCCATTTCTCTCTAGTGTCGAGATTAAGAATGGGTGGAGCTATACCTCTACACCCACTATATGCCTTCATGGCGTGGTTAGGAACAATTTTACTGTTCGTAGTCTTCATGAAAGTCATTAGCAAACCTGTACATACCGGTAGCCATGTACAGGTAACTGTACGTACAGTAACCGGCATTACATGTACCGGTATGTACAGGTACCGGTACGTACAATTACCGGCACGTACATGTACCGGTATGTACAGTTATCGATATGCACAGGTACTGGTATGTACAGGTACCGGTATGTACAGTTACCGATATGTACAGGTACCGGTATGTACAGTTACCGGCATGTACATGTACATGTATGTGATGGTACCGGTATGTACAGGTACCGGTATGTACAAGTACCGCTGTGTACAGTTACCGGTGTTACACGTACCGGTATGTACAGGTACCGGTGTGTACAGTTACCGGTATTACACGTACCGGTATGTACATGTACTGATATGTACCGGTACTGCTATGTACATGTACCGGTATGTACGGGTACCCGTATGTACAGACACCGGTATATGCTAGTACTGGTATGTACCGGTATGTACAGGCACCGGTAAGTACTGGTTCCGGTACGTACAGTTATCGATATGCACAGGTATTGGTATGTACAGGTACCGGTATGTACAGTTACGGATATGTACAGGTACCTGTATGTACAGTTACCGGCATGTACATGAACCGTTATGTACAGGTACTGGTATGTACAGTTACCGATATGTACATGTACCGGTATGTACAGTTACCGGCATGTACAAGTACTGGCATGCACTGGTACCGGCATGTACAGGTAACGGCATGTACTGGTACCGGCATGTACAGGCACCGGTACGTACAGGTACCGACATGTACAGGTGCCGGCATGTATTGGTACCGGCATGTACATTTACCAGCATATAAAGTTACCGGCATGTACTTGTATCGGCATGTACTGTTACCGGCATGTACAGGTACCGGCATGTACTGGTATCGGCATGTACAGGTACCGGTTTGTACAGGTACCGGTATGTATAGGTACCAGTATGTACAGGTACCTGTTGCTTACCAATATCTACCTCCTATATAGACCTATTGCTGTGAAATCCATCGTTCAACAAAACTTC
>Ga0123353_10004859_pt1 | contig 17463 bp, 9 predicted proteins | sample TergutLab28metaG_3_FD_92763 | JGI IMG/M metagenome (GOLD analysis project Ga0123353, IMG submission 92763) | Labiotermes labralis P3 segment gut microbial communities from Petit-Saut dam, French Guiana - Lab288 P3 | ecosystem: Host-associated > Arthropoda: Insects > Digestive system > Gut ...
ACACTTTTCTTCTGCATTATTTGGTCGCAAGAACAAAGGAACATCAGTGAGAAAAGAACAATTTATGATATTTTTGTTCATAACTTAATACTGTCCGCCCGGAAAGTCGTCATAAGCGTCAAATTTTTATGAGTAATAAGGCCCAAAATATTCGAAAGCTTTGTCCATGCTGGCTACTTAATAAAGAAATTTACTAGTTATATTTTCCTAAAAATACTTACCCTGTGGAATGTAAAAACCGATGTGTTGTGTATCGCTGGTCCTGAGTTCAATTTCAGCGTGCTTGTACGGATTTCTTAACACCGGCCTCTAATCTCTCTGTTCCACCAATTCCATTGCCTCATGTTTGCCCTCTTTAAAGATAAGACGTGCAACAGAGGTTTTAATCTCACTTTGAAAGTGGAACACAAAACTTTATATAACGAACGAAACTTTATGTGAAGTAAAGTTGAACAATATTTTGATAGTAATACGGGATTCTGTTTGCTTATAATTTCCATTATGTCTTACCATTTACGTTGCTTCTAAATGGATCAATTTTTCTTATTTACAATAGAACTATTTCAACATCCCTACAAACAATAAACCAACAACAAATTATCATTTAGAATTGAGTGTATGTGCATGTAATTCACTCAACACTCGCTTGTATCTTGGGTTGGTTTTCTTTAAAATTAGGCTGCTCACATTATTTTTAATCATGGCCAGAAAGGACTGAATGAAATATACTTTTTCGGTCTTACAGTGAATTTCAGATAATATTCAAGCATTAAAAAAGTGGGTGAAATAAGCCGTTTGTTACTATTAGCACGCTGAGAGGTAAATTTTATTAAATATACTATTTATATGCGTTCTTTATATTATAAAAGTTACGATGTTTCAAATTTTTAAATCTGAAGCCCAGCAATTTTACTGTTCAGGTTTATAATATTTAACTGAACATATTTATTCCCAAAGATTCAATAAGTAACATCCTATATTCTGTGCACATTTAGTCTAAAAACTTCATACAGCGTTTACAACGGAGATGTGATTAGGCATGGCCTTATACATAGAATAAGTACTGAATGGGCTGAAAGGTGTGCTTTTCTATTTGACGATAGTAGATAATATCTTAAAGAAAGTTTATATTTTGAGTTTTGTGTGATATCCAGACGCTTCGTAACATAAGATATTATGTTCAAAAAATAATTTGTGCTTCTTTAAAAATGAGGTAAACCCCCCACCTCAGACACTATTCACTTAAGCACAAGAACACTGACTCCTAGACGTCATTCAGTTGTACGTTTGTTATTTTGTTTCCTTGTTCTTTAGTCCTGTTTCGTTTCTTCATTCTTGTCTTTCACTTGAAGCAGAAACATGAAGAAGGACAGCGTCTCTTGCATTATCTGCAACGGACAAATATTTAGAAAAACGAAGTGTAAGAAATCAAGAAACTTGTGAAAATTAAATGAAAACTTTGAAATCTTCATTTTTCAGAGCATAGACACAAAATATCTCGTAATGCGTGTATCATAAAGTGTCCAAATTTTGTGGCTGTTAGAAACGTTTTTAATTAATTTATTTATCTTGGGCAGTGTTCAATCCAATGTTGTTGAAATTCAATTCTTTTTTTTAGTGCGTGAAATGGCACGGCTTAAGAACTTCTGAAAAAAAAACCTTGTTTAAATGCTGAATTCACCTTATATTGAAACTTGTCTGCCAATGTCCTTAATACATTTAGGTTGTTCATAATTTCGAAACCTAAATATAACACACTGAGTCAATCCAACCAAGAAGACTATGTATAGTTTTTTCTCATATCCGATTTGTTGTTTTGTGAGATGTCCGCTCCTAAATGCCGATTTATCAAATAACTTGAAACTGAATATTATGAAATATTCAGATCATTTACAATCTCAGGTAATCATTGAGTACAATAATAACAATATTTAATAAAGCTAATAAAGATCAAATGTCACAATTTAGGCGGCGAACTTATGGGGCACCTGAAGTGTTGTGTACACTAACACCTGTACAGCGTCAGAAATGTTGCCTGTTGTAGAAATTCGATAGAACATATTTTTAGTTCAAACAGCAGAATTGCTGGATTCGAAACAAATTATTTGGTGCACTAAAAAGGGGAGAGCGAACACAATTTATCTTGGAGGTGTGAAAGATTTTTTCGTCCCAAAAGGAATTACGTTCAGGAAAATGTCGGAATTTTCGGGCTGCTGGCATGTAGTAGTGAGAATGACGAATGTGGAACGGGTGTGCAGTAATTTGTTTGTAGATTGCGAGCTAAGCCACGTGGCTAGCACGTAATCCTTGTGGTATGAGGACAGATATTGAAATGCGACATGCAAGCAGATCTGCGTTATCAGTCACGATCAAGGTTTGTTTGCTCGAATCCCCTTCAGTATAAATTTGTGCCAGTCAGCAAATGGTACTTGTTAAAGAAAGTTCAGTGCAATACTTTCGTGCGTGTTTTTTCCACACCAGAGGAAGTAAGAGAGTTAAATTTTTTGAGTAAATAAAGGAAAATGAGAAAATTGAAGAATTTGTTACGTACATACTTACATACATAAATACACGCACGTACACAAATATATATAGATATACACACATAGACACATACGTACGTAATTCGTATATAAATATTACATATGTACATAGGTACGTACATACATACACACACATAAATATATATATATATATATACATACGTACACATACATACATATATACATACATACATACGTACGTACATACATACATACCTACATACATACATACCTACATATATACATGCATATATACATACATACATACATACATACATACATACATACATACATACATACATACATACATACATACTTTCAGCATGGTCACATTTGACACTGGAACAAACTTTCCCGCTGTCAGTTGGAACCCCTTGCTAGCTGTACCAATGATGAACATCAGACACCGCTGAAATGGGATAGCAGTTCCCACCCAGTCACACCCGAATGCCGCGTCTCTCACACTCTCCGCCTGGAACATTCAGAATTAACAATTGTTGATTCTTTTGCATTTCTGTTCCACGTTCTTTGCAACAACTGCTTGACAAACAGGCAGTGCTGCCGTATATGTAGCATCTCACATATTCCCCATGACTGTAACTTCGTGAGCTAACATCTGGTCAACAGTATGTGTGGATGGTAAACTTCGTCACTCTGTCGATGAGGCGTTCAGATTTTCACGTTCTGTCTTTTTTCGTGACTTATGGAACTACTTCCATTATGCTGCTAATTTTCTGCTTACTCTTTTACATTAGAGATATAAATAATTTTATTTGATTCGTTTGAGAAAAATTTAAATTTTACTTTAATTTTTAGACAAACGCTCATTTCTGATAACGGGTGTACAGTTACTTTTTTTCCAGACATTTTACTTCGAGTGTTTACGAATATCTGTGTCAAAACTCCGTATAAAATTTCCGTACATGTACATCTCCAACACTAAGCAAAATATTTCTACAGCCCGTAGTTTATATCACTCTGATCTTTGTTGAAATAATTCGACTACACTGTACTCTTCAACACAGAAATATACAAAGATATGTTTGTAACGCTTTGACAAGGTCATGTTCCGCCCTTCTATAGATCATTGTTCCTTTTTCTGTGCAGCACACAAAACATCCTCGCTTTTTCTTCCGTTTTGAAGCTGAGGAAAATTATTATGTTTGGAAAGTTCCTTTCAGAAAATTAAAGGTATTGAAATTTGACACTGGAAGATGTTATTTCAATGAATTTTTTATTTCTCTATTTCCCTTTACAAAGTAAAGTAATATATACTCGTGTCGTCTATATTTACCGAATATGCGTCCACAAATTCGATTTAACTTCAAGTGTAAAATAAAGAGTATCGTCTTTGAAATTGGAGAAAGCTAGTTTGCTTCTAATTCATATATTATTGGAATAAAATTTAGAATTGTAGTTCCTATTTCTGGATAATTGTTCTCCGCTTCTCCATTCAGTAGTATGAGGGCAGATAGCTTTAAAAATACGAATTGTTATTCACATTTTATAACAAAAATGTAAATTTCTTAAAATTTTCAATGTTAATTGCTAAAATATTTTTGCGATCCTAAATAATAATAAATAAAGGAGCACCTACAAAAATTCAAATATAGCGAAAGTTTTCTATGATTGCCGTCTAGGATATTATGAAATGTTTAAAACCTGTTTCCAAAATTTGAATAAAATTTCTCTACACAGGCAGTGGAATAGAGAGAAACACTCTCTTTTGAAGAGGAGCTGTGAGTGTCTTTTGCATTATATACATAACGTGTTGAGTAAAAAAATAAGTCACTTTTTCTTACACGTTGTGTCAGCTGAGTTCCAAACCAGCAGATGAGTAGCACATCAGCAGCGAAAACTATATAAATTGCCATCCCTTGACTCATATCCGAATAGTTTCCCCAGTTCTGCAAAATTTTTTTCACATCAGAAAGACAAGGAAACAAAGAAATATTTCAAACAATAAACCTTTTTATCACGTAACATACATGAGTGTAATCTATAGATGCTTCGTATTTCTTATAAATTTCTTCAATATGACACAGTGTAGACCCTGCTAATTTCTGCAGATTAGCCGAAGAACTGCAAATGTGCTTCCCGTCCGTATCTGGTAACAAGGACTGTGTATGTCTGGTCACCGCTCCGCCTAAATTGAGTGTCAGTTCATTGCATCAAAACAGACGTTGGAACTGATGCCCATCTCTTTGCAGGCTGCCTTCAAATATTGTCAGTAATTACCTAGGAAATTTTCGAGCTGCTTTCCAGGTTCGTGACATAACATTTGTCGTTATTTATGCCGGGAAATTAAAAATGACAGGGGGTTTGATCTGGAGAATTCCAAGGCCACTTTTCAATTAATCGTGTATCTAACAACTTTCGTAATGCAAGCAACGACCCATTAGCATTGTGTGCTGCAGCACTCTCATGCGTGAAGAAAAGTAAGCATCTAAAAATTGATGTCTTTTTTATATTCTTTGAAGAATACAATGCCCTGTCGTACACGTATGTACGTGTGTGTGTCTGCGTGTCCGTTACCGCCAATTGCATCATTTCTTTAATGTGTGGAATAAATATTTTTTTCACATAACGAGGCGTTTCATCCAGAGTGACGAATGAAGTTAAAAATCACTGCTTTATCCAGACACTTCATAAAACAACCGTTTATTAAGTACAATAGATAACCGGTCCACTTTAGACCTTACAATGAATGATTATTCAAGTGTTTGCTAGTTTTTTTAGAGAATAATGACATGCTTTTATGTTGGGTACATAATAAAGATGCATTAAAACATTTAAGTACTTCACTCATTGCCTAGCACGTCTTGCGACTGTTTCATACATTTACCAAAACGAATTCTCTAGAAAATGTCATCTAGTGCTTCCTGCAGCAACTGCTTCTTCTTTCCCGTAACAAACAACCCCTGAAACTTTCCCTGTTTTAACTCTTCTCAGATCATTTTATACTTTAAGAGAATTGGGCCCTTTATTCAATGAACCAGTTAATCATTGAATAAATAACTATTTAAATTGTGGAATGGATTCGTAAAGCGAACTCTAGACCTAGCTAGTATCGGGCCATTTAATTTTTTAACTAAGGTCGGAAAATTTTCTTTGAAATAACTGTTTAAAATATTCTGTGATTTCTCATGTCGAGTTTTAAGTTAATTCTTTGTAGTTATTATGTAAATAAATACTTGAAGTGTTGAAAGGATCGTCATTTCTTCCCCTCACGGGATCCGTGTCACTATGCTATAAAGTTACCAGTTAAGTGTTGAATTATCCGTCATTGTAAACTTTACCAAAGGTCGGTTGGTGATAGCGTGGAATAAATACTGCAAGTATTGAATAGTCTCTCATTATGGATTTTAAAAATCCCATTTCCATTACACTAAAGAATAACTTGGATGTTCATGAACTAAAGTACTTCACACTTAAGCGACAATACACACACTCTTACTTATGGACATATACATATATATATATAATATTTATATTGCTGAAGATGTTATACTGCTTGATACTGAGATTTGATTGTTAGTAAATGAAGGACGCAATTTTAATGTCGGTTTGTTTGAAGATAATCGATGGTTGATGTACCGTGAGAAGTGATAATGGCAACATCATTCTGTCCAAGAAACACGTTTCAATTATTAACATACCTAATAAAGCTACATGCTTATGCTGATTTCACGCCATCTTCCGACTGTAAGTAATTAAAATTAATATATTTGTAACAAATTACATTGCCAGGTGAACTGAAGACTGAGCTCAACTGGATACATGAAGAGCGTAGTGTTCTCAGTAGGAATTCTTAACGCAGCCTGAAATATCTTTCGTTATTTCGTGATTAAAGTACGTTGTAATTACACTGGGATAAGGTATTTGTATGTGTAGTGTAGTCACTAATACGTATGCCGAAAAAGTAACTAGGATGTTGATTACAGTTACCAGACAACACTGCATCACTTTTCAGTACACATTATCTTCTAAAGTAACAGCAATCAACATTTCTAATACTGTACCGTGACTACAGAAAAAGCAGCGAAGCACATTGTAGCCAGTAAGATCATAAAATGGCCACACAGACCGATATTCAGTGCACCTTCTAGTTGCTGCAAGAACCTGTAAATGAGAAGAAATATGTAGCCGTATTATTAAGCGAAATATATTTAAAGGGCACTACACTACTTTCTAAATTTGAGACTGTAGGCTTTATCACTCAATGCAAGAAGTAACATTAGGCAGAATAAGTCTCTGAAGTTTCGAATTTGTTTTCTGGAACGAGAATTAATCAAGATTTTTGACACATACAAAAAATTTAAATACCGAAATATTTAGTAGATACGCATACAATGGACATATATAATAGATAATGGGCATTTAGTTGGTATTAAAATTGTCTGATGTTTATAAATACAGTTACACTAAAGTGTTAGGTAATTCCTTCCTAACTTACGTCATTATTTCCTGATGGTGTCGAATGCACGCATTTAACTTAGCTTGCAAGTCATAGCTTGGAATTTTATGAACTTGTCCTTCTTCCTGCTCGTGGTGAGGTGTGATATGTTGCTGTCTGATGTCCAATACGGAAGCCTTCAGCTTCTCGAACTGAGCACAGGCCACAGCGATTAGAGTAGTGCAGAGGCACATGAAACCGTAGGTTATACCGAGTACTAATAGTGACATAAAACACTGTAAGAGAGTGAATAATTACAAAACAGGCGTATGGTAATTTGAAGACTTCGAGGAGTTAGCATAACATGACGACTCTGTAGGAATGACGGATCCTAAAATTAAATTTTATCCCATCAGGTTTTCTATTTCGTTTAGTAGAATAAAAACACTCTGGGCCACAATGACATTATGTTTTGTTGAATGACATTTGGCAGAGTATTGTCCCGAAAAGAATTCTTTGGAAAAAAATTCTTAATACTTGTATACTTTCCATCTGTAAGCTTTAACGAACGTAAAGCATTAATTGTGTCCTTCAAACAAAGCAAATCTCAAGATGTGCGTACAGGAATAAAAAGCACAAATATAAAAGCGGATATATGAATTTGGAGACATGCTGCGAAATCCATGCTATTTTCCTAAACGTTTTGACTAAGAAAAAATGTATTTAGTATATGCTGTTACAGGCCATAGCACGTGAAACACAGATTTTATTATGGCGGTAATTTCTTTCTAGCAGTTGCTAACTTATTTTCACTGTCACGTCTTTCGTTAGAGTATTACGGCACCTAATATATGGGACGAATTGCCAGATGGCAGTAAGGTATAATTGTCGCTCTTCAGATTGATTATGCTCACAGTTGCTTGCTTGATATTTTCACATTAATTTCATAACTCTAAACAATTTAGTATACCGCACAGATATTATCTTCAAGACAGCATTTATGATGCTTTGTTTACAATGCGCTCGGTCCCTGCTTTAGGTTGGTAGCTTGCCTTTGTTGTTATGTAACAGACAGAACATGCAATTTTCGACGTTAGGCTTGATGTATTAGTAGTTGAATTGTCAATATGTTTTGAGGATTTGGAAATATACAGAAAGTTGTAACTTCTAAGTGCTGTTTTTTTCTGGCCGAAGTAATTTTGAATGTTACGCGGAGTATAGATATATCAAACGACCGTTCCTCACAAATTTATCTCAAGTGATCTTCCAAATTGTTCTTTTCATTTGAATTAAATAAACAATTAATACTCCAGTTAACCCCAAAGATCTGTATTGAGTTGGCCATGGGTATTTGTTTTCTAGATATCCCGGCCAGATCACTGGCTGTTCTGAGACTCTTTTCCGTTCTTAAAAAATTCCGGTAGAAACCAAGTCAGGACATAAAGTTTTCATTCCAGATTCAATCGATTTCCATATTGTTAGCCATCTCACTATTCAACAAAAATTTAGTGTCCTAAATTGATAGGGTCGTGGTAAAACAAACAATGAAAGATTGGATTGGATTAAGACAAAATATTGAATTAAGGATTATATAAGAAATTGTATAATATTAGAATCTACAAATCTAAGGAAAATTATAAGAAGAGAACGGGTGAATTTTTGTCTTCTGTAATCGATGGAAATTGTTACCTGTGAAATGTTAACCAGTTCATAGAAGGGTGAAACAGTCCAGTCGAAAGGATACCATGCAGTTATCATTGTGTCATGATTTGTCATGATGCGGAGTGTTGATTGGCCGAAATGAAAACATACGTTCGCAATAGCTGCACGAGTACTGAACATTTTAATGAGAGGGATCCATCCTGCCGCTGACAAGCGTCCGCTCTCAGCGTCTCTGGTCGGCAGATCTTCCCACGTGAAGTTTTCTGTTTGGTCCATTACACGTTCAATACTGCGCTGTTGGAGCCTGAGACAAAGAAACCAAGCCATAATATAAAGTTCAGAAAATGTGCAAAAATAGAATAAGAATTGTACGGTAATAGAAAATTATGAATAAAAAAATTCTTATTGAAATTTATTATAATTTTTCTCTAATGTGTAGAAGAGTAATTTCTGAATAATAAAAACTTTCGTGGTTCCATCGGGCTGGACATTTGGTCAGTGTTATCGGAATGCAGCAGTTGAACCCTTCTTTTGGTCTATTTCTAAGCACCGGCATCCCAATACGTAGCGTAAAAACCTCCGGCCAATTTGGGTTAAATTTCCAGTCACGTGTCCCTTATGTTTCCGTACTGTGACGTATTTCTCACTAGTAACAAGTAAAGTCCATGATAGCCAAGCTTTCTGTAATTTTTTAATAGAATCATTCACCGACCTAGCATCGAGTGTGCTCAGCCTGACACACGCAGGGTATGCCTGGAACAAACAGCGTTCTGTGCAAGTGACGCCTTCTTTAATATACAGTATATGAGTTGATATTTTGTCATTGTTTAAAACTTGATTTGTTTCTAAACAAATACCTGTGATGCTGCAAACATCACGGTCAGTGTTCGTACTTACCTGCAGTAGATGTAAACCCAAATAATATTCGTTAAAACTATCAACAAACGAATATTTGTCATGGCTTGTCCAAAATCATCCCAACGTATGAACACATCAACGAACATTCCTATTACAGTGATGAAAGTACAAAAAATCACCGTAATCATGTAGATAGCGTAAATTGTCGATATTTTCTTATTTTTTAACGGAATTCCTGCTAATCTGAAGAAGAAAACAATCCAACCGAAACGACTGTCTAAACGTCCCTTTATTTTCGCTTCTTTGCACTCCATGCAGAGATGTGCCTCACACAACAATAACTTGAAGATAAAAATGTTGTGTACAATTGATGGAAGTTCACGTTCGTTAAGACTCGTTACGTTCCCAGTGCTGCGGTACGTCTGGAAGTCAGAACATTACGCGTGACACTGAGCGCTTGAAGCGGTGGTTACGATTTTCCTGACAGAAATTGATCAATACTTTGCTAGAATTAATTATTAATGGGGGATGGAAATTAGCTCCAGAATTCTTTTTTTTTTTTGTCAGATTTTATAAATGAAGTTAAGCGCTGTACATTGTAAATTCGAGCCAACTTATTCTACATAACTTGGCAGAAAGAACGACAATAGTTCTCTGACGCCACTAAACAATTCACAATTTGTGAACATTTGACAAGCGAAGCCAAAGCCAAGCCAAAGTTTTAACTAGGGGTGGAGGCTTGCGCAAAGCGCAAGTCGACGTCCCCATGTCTGTTAGCCATTCTTGCGTTCGACCGCATTGCTGGACTCTGTAACAGACACCTTAACAGGGTAATATGCTTAGGCTAACGATTTTGAAGTCAGGATGAGGGCCTTGACTGATCATGCCAAAGACTAGGGCCTAGGTTGCTCTGAACTAAATATGGGAGGGATAAGCTTCGGTCGGTTGGCTGTCTGGGTTCCGAGCCCAGACTCGCTCTGTCGCATACTGGAGTTATGCGACGTTTGTCAGGCGCTTAGGTGAAGCCGCCGCGCCTGGGGGAGGGGAGTGCGGGCCGTGCCCCGACTTTGCATCGAATACCCTGGCATTTGCCTTACATCTGGGGAAAAATCACTGAAGTACCTCAGTCAGGGTAACCAAAGGGCGCTCGGCTGATCAGCACCGAATGCGATTCGTTTAGTCGACTTGGTCATCGCGGGCGATGTCCTCGACTGGCCTCCTGGCCCCTGCCGCCCTTGGCTTTCGCGTCAGGCGACGGTCAGCGTAAGTATCTGCCGAGTTGTCGTACTAAGGGGGTTCCCCACATCAGCTAACTTTTAGTCAAAGCTCTCTGTCAGGGCTCTGATATGGTCGGAAAACAGCTGAACGCCCAGTTCCTCGTGTATGTGCCTGTTACTTACGTACCAGGGGCACTAGAAGCGAGACGAAGACACTTGGATTGTAACACCTGGAGTTTATATATCGTTTATGTATTGTTTGGAAGATCGTAAATAAAGTTGTTATAAGAAAATGAAAGTCGATGTTTGGGTTATGAGACCGTCCAGTTGTTTCAGGTTGTTATCATGTTTTGTGAGATCTTTGCGTCTCTGCTGTTATCCAAGCCGGAAACAAGCCGTAGCTAACGTCTTTAAAATGCCAGTAACCATCCAAAGTCTATGCTGTGTTAAAGGCTGCATAAAACAGCACGCTGAACCATTGTAGTTGTGAATGCTTTACAAGACACAAGTACAAAGAAAGAAATGGATGGTCCTAAATGTGAAGTCACAAAGTATCTTATTTCCTACAAGTTATAATTTGTAATAATTAATTTAAATTCCAGTTTATTAGTGTTTCAATGTTCTCAATCTTGGCCGAATTTATAATAACTGCTGACGGTAAAATGCTTATGTATATTCACCTAATGCTCTGTATTTAAGACACTTTAAACGTTGAATGTTCTTTTAAAATATTATTGGAGTTGAGTTCAAAATGATCGTTTTTGTAGTTTTTAATAATATTTTGAAGTAGAAGAAATTTTTCCTACTGATTTAGTTGATCAGGATAACAAAATAACATCACTATGTAAAGAATAAATTTTGATATATTTGTTCATAATGTATAATTTTCCGTTCTGAACGCTTACACAAAAAGGTGAAGTTCACCCTAGAACAGGCTACGAAGGCTTAGAGAGGGAGTAGAGGTTATAGTTCTACGGTTTCTTTAACCTCGGCGCTAGAGGGGGTGGTCAACGCCACGCCCCGGCCGCTTTACCACCGAGATAGACCCGGTACCCATTGTATAGGAGGCTGGGTGGGCCTCAGATTTGGTCAGGACACGTGCGGAAAATCTCGCACCCACTGGCACTTTATCCCCGGTCTGTCCAACCCCTAGCAAGTAGCTATATCGACTACGCTATCTCGGTTCCAAATGCTTACATAAGCCAAACATTATTATGTGGGACATGCCCAGCAGGTTCACAGGGTTTTGTCCCACTTTTTCGCAAAATATAGTTAAGAAAGAAAGCAAGAAAGAGTTATCGGTACTCCTTGCTTTTACTGCCAAATGTGTAGAATTTGAACCCGATGTTCTTGTGCATCACTACGCCTGAGTTCAATTTTAGGGGGCTAATCCACGTTTGTTTGATCCGCCATTTCCCTTTCTGTCCCACCGCCTCTTAAGGAACTTTAAATTCAATAACACAGCTTGTCCTGTTTAAGTATGAGAAGTGCAACAGTGGCTCACGTTTCGAAATGACGGTGGAACACATACGTTTAGATACTGCAATAAACTCTTTGTGACAGACTAGTGAACAAAGTTTGGTAGCACACATTAAATACGAGTAGATGTCGTAAAATATATTTTGCATTTTGACTTGCCAATGTCACTCATTGGCCGTAATTGTCTCACGAACTTCCATATTCAAATTATAAACGTCTGGAAGGTCCTTAAATATTCAAACTGACAACAAGTTGACTATTTGGACCAACTGTACTGTACTGTGATATATGCCCCGTAATTCATTCATCTCTCTTTAGAGCAGTATATTCTCTTCATTTAATTTTAAGACGTACGTTTTATGCGTTGCAATGGCCTTACCTGATTCCCTTTTATTATCATAAGTCATCATAACCATCATCATCGTCATCATCACCATCATCAACAGGAAGTTGTCTAAGGTTTAGATCCTATAAACTGTGAATTTAAAGTTCGAAGTTTCCTTGGTTTTCCATCGTTGTCAAGGTCGCTATGTATATTGTCCTTCGGACTGGTACTGGAGTGACAAACTTGTTGGTCAGCCAGTACTTGTCTATTAGCTTCAGGTGATCCAAAAAGCACTTCTGATGTACTTTCAAAACTTCTATTTTTTCTTTTTATCAAATTAAAACCCCTCAGGCAGTCCAGTATATGGAGCTCCATAAGTGGTCTTACAAGTCTTATTCGTGTTGCATTCATTTCTTGGACGTGAATCTTGTTTATGGTCCAGCTTTCGCTACCTCAAAAGAAGGGTGCCTTCGATGAAATGTTATGCAATCTTAATTTCTTTTATCAGCTGTCATACAGTTTTCAAAATGTCGTATGATTTTCCCACTAATTTCTCCTATTATCTTTGAGCCTCATATGAATACATTTTTCTTCTCCATACATTAGATTTTCCAAATATTTAGATTTAGAATCTTATATTTATTGGAACGTGCATCATTTTAAGAGCTGAAAACAAAAGACCAACTTCATGTCACTCGCTATTTTTATTTCACTTCTTATGCGCTCAACATCTATCGGACATTAATATATCCATCATCAGGAGCTTACGAATATTCTGTTGAATTACCACATTGGTCGTGTGTTCTTGGTTCGATGTGTGTTGGTGTTTCGGTGTGGTTGGGTTGGAGTGGTATCCGTGTTGCAGGCATGATGAATATATTAATGTCCGAAAGATGTTGAGCGCATAAGAAGTGAAATAAAAATAGCACGTGACATCAAGTTGATCTTTTGTTTTCAACTAGATTTAGAATCGTTTTCCCCTACGGTTCCCACAGTTTCTAATATGACCCTTCTTAGGTTTGTACCCAAGAATCCCATTGCTTTATTTTTGAAAGGAGGTGTTTTCAGGTCTTATATATTTGCAGATTTGTGAAATTGATTATGCGCTTTTTGTAATTGTTCCTCAGATTATTCTCCGATTTCTTGTGAACCGAAACATCAAAATATAACAGTGATGACCGTCGTGCTTACAGAGAATGTCTTAAAGGAAAAAAATATCTCACATTAAAGTACATATCGCTAGGGACATTACATTAAAATTAATCCAGTGTTTCTCCAAATAAAAAAGAAAGAAAAAACAGACACTGTTACCATAAAAAGTGTTTCCTATTTTCTATTAAACATACTAGTTCCATGCAGCAGAATCGCTTCTGAGAAACTATTGCTTTCGAAAACCCGATAACAATTCCTCCGCATTATTTTTAGCCCAAATGTTCATTACCATTCACATATATTCACCAACACATGCACACTTTTTAAATGACACTATAAAACTTTAATTTGTTAAAATAGTTAAAATCTCCGACATGTTTCGGTTTGTATTTAAACCATTTTCAGGGAGCTATTAGTTCATGCTAAAGATATTTATATCACTTGTTGCTATGATAGCATTGTGGTAGCGTGTTGTTCCTTGTTTGTGATGGGTTCGGGTGTTGTATTACTCTTCCTCTTGTTTTACTGTGTCTGAGCGTGTGCTCAGACACAGTAAAGCAAGAGAGAAGAGTGGCAATGTAACATTAAGAATGTACTACCGTGTATGTCTCATGTAACCTAACGGTACTGTAAGGTTTATTCTTCGCGGTAGTTAAGACTGGACACTTGCAAGCGCATGGCGCAGTCTGCATGTTGACGACATGGCAGAGTTCTCTTTGACTGTGTGATATGAAGGTACAAACTTCAAACTGACAGAACGAAAAGGAGGAATTGCATTCAGTTTAATGCTAATTTTTTTACTTGTGACAAGCTATATATTTGCGCAGAGAGGCAGTGCAGATACATACTGTTTTATAGACAGGTTGTGTTGTATAACATCAACACAAAGAGCAAGCCTGACGTTTAAGGATTAGGAAACTAAACACTCGTAGACTTATCTTATATACAGATCGGTAGTGACTGATTCAAGTAGTCCCGTTCTGAATATATGTACCAGTCACAGCGTTTCTCCATCTGCTCCAAGCTTCTTTTGCACAGCTATTACGTGACTCTTCTCATTAAAACCAGTTAATTTGTTGTAATTTGGGCAATGCCCTCGAATTCTTCTCCCTACTGTGTGATAATCATATCCCCAGCCAGTATTTCTGCTGTTAGAGTACAAAACCTTCTAAAATCTTTGGCTTGATACTATAAGTTTTTGCTACTAGGGTTGGTTGTGTTAATTGCTGTCATTCATCAGAAGCGACACAAATGTTACAGCATTCCGTCTCCTATACAAGTGTTCGGTCAAAACCGTCAACATATAAACTATCGTATGATGAAAGAGAGTGTTTGGAACGTTGTTAATCATCTGCCATTCGGTATTGGTGGATGAATTGGCACAGTTCCTCACTTTATCCTCATTCCGGCCAGACGATTTTTCAAGTCAAAGTACAAAGTACAAAACCGATATTTGGCCACCTTTCAAAAACAAGTTCCATTCAAAGGCTTGTATTATACTCTGGATTTTATTTGGATACATTCTTTCATATGCTTCATTAGTTACCGAAAATAATATCAGCAATCAGAATCAGTCTGTGAGACGTTCGGAAATATTACTAGACTAGAGATAAATAACGTATTATGACGAATATAACGTTATAGTACAGATATTTGAAAATAATATTTATGTGTGAGTTGATGCAAAATCATAATTCAAGTCAGTTGTGGCTTATTTAAAAGAAATGAATATAAGTGCTGACAAACATTACTTAAGGAAAAACTGGAAAGGAGTGCAGTGCTGTTAATAAACAGAATCACAAATTGTTGTCTTCAGAAATAAGGACACCAATTTGCAAGAGAACTGGGCCCAAAATTATGCAACAGGAAGGGGCAAATTTCAGACATACGTAAGAAAATAATTTGACGAAGAACACAAAGTGTCTTGTCCTCATACATTAAGGTAGCAAACTATGTGAAATACGATGACTAGATGTTCAAAATCAATAAATATTATCATATAAAAGGAGCATAAATTGCAGGTTATGAAGAGGCGAAATGGAGCGAGAGGAAAGTAACAAAAATAATATAAATAATTTTGTACTTATTATTGGTTTATTTTGTGTGTATTGAACCGTGCTCTCAGCACGGCTTCTCAGAACAAGTGTTTGTGGGGGCCTCCACCTAAGTGGGGGAGCATGCAGAGTGACGCATCGCCACGAACAGGGAAGGAATGCGTCACAAAGATAGTCGACGCAATAAAATGGCGTCTAGGCGGCACAAAGGTGCGATCGTAGGGCATTTCCCCGAGAGATGTGCAGCGTCCTGAGTGTAGTAAAGGAGGACGGGTGGTGTAGGTGGCCCGGACATAAGACCTGTGCTGCTGAGCATTGAGATTTAAGATGGAAAGGAGTGATACTCGACACAAACATCCAAACCGTGTGTGTGACCGACTTGTAAGGTTACAACATTGGACTCCCACTTATTCCGCTCCCCAAACACTGAGTGTTAACTTACTATACTGTGCTCCTGGAGAAGAATATTTGATATTAAGACACGTAACAGAGTTTCGTAACAAGTTTACTGTATTACATTGTGTTGTTTAAGTGTTCTTTGATCCCAGTCCGGTAAAGATTGTAAGTACCATTTGCAGTACATACATTAGAATAGAAGTATTAGAATAGATATACAGCGGGAAATATACGTGTGTGTAAAATTTATTTCACACCTTCTTGCTTCTGATTGTGCTGAATGAGCTTAGGGTCCGGGACCAAGGTACGACGGTACCCTGTGGTTCAGTGTTATCCAGTGTTTATTTATTGCTATAACTGAATTAATCTGTGTGTTTTAGGCTGTTATTCCTTAGCACGCACTTGAGGTACGTTATTTCCCATCGTCAAGCTTCAGCAAATAAAGTGAATTTTGAGGAACAAGAAGTAAAATTAGTGTGATTGATTGGGCTATGCATAAATACCAGTGTCAGGTTTTTGTGAATGTAGTAACGAACTTAACGAACTTTAAGGTTGCTTCTACGGCGTGGAATATCTTGTGTGGCAGAGCAGCTGTTGTGTGGGAAACAACGTGGTGATACCGCACTAATTGGTTTAGGTAATTTGGAATACCCGAGAATTTCCTTAATGATGGAAGGACTGAATCAGCATAGTTTGTGTAAGAAAGATGATAGAACTGACTGTAATAATTATATAGTCTTTACGTTTTATCAGATAAAACACAATACTCTTTATAACTTTTCTCTCTTTGTAACCTCAAAGAAAAGGTAACGCTGTGTATACTAATTCACGTCGATTACGTTCCCGCAAAAGGACGGTAAACTATCCGATTACAGACAGAGCCTGGGAAGACACTACTTTCAGGTTCATTACTAATTCATATTTTAAAACAAATTACCTACAAAATATTACTACGCCTAACTACAGCATCTTACCAAACAACAGCATGTTTTCAAATAGCTAACATGGCAGGAGCATAATATGTTCAATATTACGCCAGTAACAATTTTGGAAGGTGGAGGACTACAGTCGTGTGGCACTGGCCCACCATAACCACGCAAAATATTCATTCCTTGTCTTTTGCTGCTAGAATGTCTAACGTGGGGTGAAAAGGAATTCTGTTCGCAGTGTAAGTGTATTCCCATGTGCTTTCAGATGTGTATAATTTTAAGTGGTTTTGCGTACAAATGTCTTAAATGTATTCGTCTGTACCTTTAATTGCTTACGCAACAATAAAACAAGTCGCATGTACTGGCGCCGAATGTCAACAGGTTGGGGTGGGAGGCTCTCTAAGTGCATTCCACTGCAAGTTAACAATTCACTTGACTTCGATGTCAGAATA
>Ga0123353_10004861_pt1 | contig 17460 bp, 17 predicted proteins | sample TergutLab28metaG_3_FD_92763 | JGI IMG/M metagenome (GOLD analysis project Ga0123353, IMG submission 92763) | Labiotermes labralis P3 segment gut microbial communities from Petit-Saut dam, French Guiana - Lab288 P3 | ecosystem: Host-associated > Arthropoda: Insects > Digestive system > Gut ...
GGCGAGCAGGAGTGCCGCGACGGCTTCTACCCCAGCGTGAACGACGCCCTGGAGACGGACAACCTGCTGCGCCTGCTGGCCATGCTCGGCAGCTACGGCGCGGAGCTGGGCTACAACGGGGCGCTGTGCGTGCGCCCGGGCGCGGCGGAATCCTTCCGGGAGCCCTACTGGCCCACCGCCTCGCAGGCTCTGGCGTTTTTGCGGCAGGGCGGCCTGGAGGGCGCCTACCGTGTGGACCTGCCGGGCGAAGCCCCCTGCTCCGAGCTGCGCACGCTCCTGCAGGCGGACCGCCTGGGCGCGCTGCGGGTCGCCCCTACCCTGCCCGCGGCCTACGAGACCCTGTTCGTGCGGGCCGTGCCCACGCTGCTGGAGCTGCTGCGCTTCGGCGGGATACGAAGCGGCGGGATTATCCTGGACGTGCCGCACCGGGTGTGCGCTACGCCGGAGGACTACGTCATCCACTGTATTTTGCATATGGACGCCTTCGCCTATGGCCTGATGATGGCCCAGCGCGTGTTGCTGGACGGTCGCGTGGAGCAACTTCGGCGCGAAAGATACAGCGGTTTCTACCAAGGCATGGGGCGCTCGGTGCTGGAAAACCGCGCGGACCTGTATGCGCTGGAAAACCACGCGCTGCAGCGGGGCATGCTGCTGGCCCGCACCGGCCGCGAGGACTACATGGAACACGTGGTGCAGGGGCTGATGTACAGGGGAGTATAGTTGACAGTTGACAGTTGACAATTGACAGTTATAGTGTCTGTCCGCCCAGCCGCCTGATCAATGCATTTAGCCTGTTCGCCTTTGTTTCTTCCTTTTTCGCGAGCTCTATCTGATTGACCTGTTCGCGTTTTTCGTAGGCCGGGAGCTTCAGGAACAGTTCCAGCACGCCGGCGTCTTTCAATGCATCTTCAATATAGGCGGGAAGCACAAACTCCCGCTTTTTTGTGTCCTTTTCCAGGGTGACATGCACGATGTCGCCGATCTGCTTGCCCACGGCCCGCCTGATAAACTCGTTGTACACAAGGTAGTGCCCGTTTTTCGAAGGCAGCAGCATATGGTCGAACGCGTGCCCGTCCACCGTGACGCGCACGGGGATATTGCCCTTTGAGCCGAAATGCTCCATCGCCGGATAGGGGAAATAGAACACGTTCCACTTGATCTTGCCATCCAGGCGCATGATCTCGCTGTCGAATTCAAATTGCATAATAATCCTCCGCCGCCCGCAGCAGCCACTTGTACATCGCCCCATACGCATCATAGAGCCTGCGCAGCTCGTCGGCCAGCGCGGGCTTTTCCAGCAGCGCCATGTCCTTCGATGTATGCATAAAGATAAAGCTCTTCGCGTTGAGATAGGGCTTTAATTTTTCGGGCGCGTCGGGGAATTTTTCTCTTTTGAACAGTTCCGGCTGCATCACAGCACCGGCTTGAATCGCTTCGGCGGCGGCTGAAAGAAAAGCTTCGGCGTCATTCTGTATGCGCGCGCGTATGAACTGCATATAGGCGGGTGTCGCGCCATAGATACACACGCCCGCGTTCCACTCGCCCTGCTCGGGTTTTACTTCGAACCACATGCACGGCCAGAGCATGGGCTCCTCCTTGGGCCGCGTGAACGTGATCCAGATGTTGTCCCGGTAGAGGTGCTTCTCCTTGGTGAAGCACGTATCCCGCCGCGCCCGTGAAACAATGCGCCCGGGCAGGAGGTTCATCTTCGGGTCCAGCCCGATGAAATCATCCGCCAAATCCTCCACGATATACTGCATGGGCGTGAAGACCAGGGCCTTCAGCCGCGCCTTGTGGGCCTCGTAGAAGTCCTTGGAGTCCTCGAACCTATTCTGTGTGAGCAGGAACAGGCCCTCAGAGGGGATGCCGTTGAATACAGCCATTCTTATACCTCCAATTGTAATAGTCTCGCCGCGTTGTTTCCGAGAATCTCCGCGGCCATAGCCTCGTCTTTGCTCACTGCGCGCACAAAGTCGATTTCGTCCAGGGGGTCGGTCCAGGGCAGGTCCGTGCCGAACAGGACACGGTGCGCCCCGTGCGCCTGGATGATTTCTCTGGCCCAGGGCGGCGGCATTTTGCGGGCGCAGTAGGATGTGTCGAAGTAGACGTCCCGCCCGCACAGGTGGTCTACGACCTCCCGCCAGAGGATATACCCGCCGAAGTGCGCGGCCACCACGGGCGCGCCTGCGAACTGCGGCAAAGCGCGGGCCAGGCGCTCCGGCGTGCTGCGCACGGGGCGGCACAGGCCGATATCCACGCCCGCGTGGAACAGCGTGACAAGCCCCAGGCGCGCCGCCTCCCGGTAGATGGGGAACACGCGCGGCTCATCCGGGAAGAACGCCTGGTAATCCGGGTGCAGCTTGATCCCCCGGATACCGGCGTCCTTCAGCCGCCGCAGCTCGTCCAGGGCATCGGGCGATTCCGGGTGCACCGAGCCGAAGGGGATGAAACGCGCATTTTGCAGCAGCGAGATGGCGAAGTCGTTCACCGCGCGCTGCTGCCCCGGGTTCGTGGCGATATTCGCCACCACGCAGCGGTCTATGCCCGCGCCGTCCATCATGGCCAGCAGCCCGGCGGCCGTGCCGTCAAATGTAGGCGCGCGCACGCCGCCGTGAGCCGCCAGCTTCGGCAGCGCCCTGGCCGCGATGGCGTCCGGGAAGCAGTGCGCGTGAAAGTCGATGATCATAGCGTTCCTCTTTTTCCTCATTTCGTCCTTTTTTTTGATTATAACATAATTCAGCGGCGGGGTCAAGAAAGGATTGCGTTGGCGCCATGAATGTGATATACTAATGGAATAGGATTGGAGGTAACCCATGGAAGAACTGTTGCTCTCTCTGTGCGCCGCGGAAGGCGTCACCGGGCACGAAACCGCCGCGGCGGCGGCCGCGGCCCGGCTGCTGGCGCGGCACTGCGAAGATGTGCGTATCGACGCGCTGGGCAGCGTCGTGGGAAAAAGACATGGCAGTGGCCCGCGCCTGCTGCTGGACGCCCACCTGGATCAGATCGGCATGGCCGTTACTGCGGTTGAGGAGGGCGGTTTCCTGCGCGTGACCCCCTGCGGCGGCATGGATTTACGCACGCTGGCGGGTCAAGAAGTTATGATTCACGGGAAGGAGGCGCTCTATGGGGTCATCCCCGCCACGCCGCCGCACCTTTCGAAAAGCGAGGACAAAGCTACCGAGTGGAAAGATATTCTGATCGACACCGGCCTGCCCCGCGAGGCTCTCGCCGAGCTTGTGCCGTTAGGTACACGGATCACGCTACGCACACCCCCTGCGCGGCTGCTGGGGGAACGCCTCACCGCGCCCGCGCTGGACGACCGGGCGGGCATGGCGGCCATCCTTCGCTGCCTGGAGCTGCTGGACAGGGAGGATACCTGCCCCCTCACGGTGCTCTTCTCAACCCAGGAGGAGACCTTCGGTCAAAGCGGCGCGAAGACAGCCGGCTTCGCCTCCGGGGCCGAAAGCGCGATTGTGGTCGACGTCAGCTTCGCGATGGCACCGAGCCTGGATGAGCAGCGCGCGCCGGGCATACTTGGCGGTGGGGCGATGATCGGCGTCTCCCCCGCCCTCGATGAGCAGATGGGCGAAACCCTGCGCCGCCTGGCGCGGGAAAAGGATATCCCCCACACCATCGAGGTCATGGGCGGGCGCACCGGCACCAACGCCGATACCCTGCAAGGCGTGGCCGTGGGGATTCCCTGCGCGTTGCTGTCGATCCCCCTGCGCAACATGCACACCGCCGCCGAAATCGTCGATATGCGCGACATCGAGGCTGTGGCGCAATTGATGGCGGCCTACATACTAAGAAATGAGAAATGAGAATGCAGAAATGATAAATTCACAATGGCTGGAGGAACTGTGCGCCCTGCCCGGCATCTCTGGACGGGAGAGCCCTGTACGGGACTGGCTGATCGCCCATCTGCCGAAAGGCGTTGACTATTACGTTGACCTGCTGGGAAGCTTGATTGTCAACAAGAATAATAGCAAGATCATGCTTTGCGCCCACATGGACGAGGTGGGCATGATCGTCACGCATGTCACCGGGGAGGGCCTGCTCAAGTTCGCGCACGTGGGCGGCATCGAGTGCGCGGCGTATTTGGGCAGGCAGGTCTTTGTGGGCGTCAAGCGCCTCCCCGGTGTAATCGGCCTGGTCCCCGTGCACCTGCTGGAGGGCGACGAGAAGACGCGCATTCCCAAGCAGGAGAGCCTCTACATCGACATCGGCGCACAGGATCGCGAGGATGCTCTGCGGCATGTAAAGCTTGGCGATTACGCTGTCTTTTCGCCGGGGTTCATGCGCTTTGGCTCGGGGTATATCAAGGCCAAGGCCCTGGACGACCGCCTAGGCTGCCTGATTTTACTGGAGCTGCTGTGCGCGCATCCGGACATGTGCGTCGTGTTCAGCGCCCGGGAGGAGATCGGCGGGGCGGCGGGAGCGGCGGCGTTCGCGCTGGATCCCCGATACGCCATCGTGATCGAGACCACCACTGCGGCCGACCTGCCCGGCATCGAGGGCGCGCAAAAAGTGTGTACACTGGGCGGCGGGGCAGTGGTTCCGTTCATGGACAAGGGCACGCTGTACCCTTTCGATCTATATGAGCTTGCGATGGAGACGGCCAGGCGCAGCGGCATCCCAGCGCAGACGAAAACCATGGTCGCCGGAGCCACCGACGCCGCCGGTATCCACAGGGCCCGTGGCGGCGTGCCCACGCTGGGCCTGGCCACGCCCTGCCGCAATCTGCACTCCCCCGCCCTGGTGATCAAAGAGAGTGACGCGCAGGCGGTCTATGCTCTGGACGAACTGCTGTGGGAGGCGCTTTCAACACGTGATTAGGCTGATTGACGAGGCCTTTCGGCCGTGGGATATTTTCAGCGCGCGGGTGCTGGCGGCGTATCGAAGTTATGACGATACGCTGTGCTGGGTGGCCACGGACGGCAAGAATGCCGCCCCTTCAGCCGTGTGTTCTATCGTTGACGGCTTCGCTATTCTTTCGGCAAAAGAGGAGGCCGATTGGGAGGAGCTGACCGGATTCCTGCGCATGCAGCCCTGGAAACAATTGCACTGCAACGCAAATATCGCGAAGAAATTGCCGTATCCCATCGAATGGACCAGCATACTCGTAAAACTTACCGCGCCCCTGTCCCCTGATCCCCGTCCCCTGACGCCAGCCTCGGACCCAGGCAAGGTTTACGATATTCTAGCATGCTGCTTTCCCGACATAAAAAATCGCAACGACTGGATGGCCGACCTGGCGCTGCGCTGGCGGCGCGGCACGGCGCGAAGCTGGGTGATAGAGAACGCGTGCACCGCAAGCGCTCTGGCCATAACAGAGAACTATGCCTTCCTGGGCGCGCTGGGAACCCTGCCCGAGGCCCGTGGAAAAGGCCTGGCAGGAAAACTGCTCGCGCGCATTGCCATGGAGTTGGGCGGGCGTAAAATCTGGCTCTCCTGCCGGGAGGAACTGCGGGGCTTCTACGAATCCATCGGGTTCAAAAAGATGGGAGAGATGATAACGTTGCATAAGGAGGCTGATGTATGAGCCAATTTTTTACCATTGATCCCACCCTCGAAGCCCTTTCCGCGCAGGCTATACAAAAAATCGCCCCGCGCTTCGCCGAGATCGAGCAAATCACCGAGCATAACCAACAGAAAGTACTGGCTGCGTTCCTGAAGCACCGGGTGAGCGAGTCGCACTTCATAGAAAGCACCGGATACGGCTACGGCGACCGGGGCCGCGAGGTCCTCGAAGCCGTAATGGCGGAGATCACGGGCGCGCAGTCGTCCCTCATGCGGCACACGTTCACCTGCGGGACGCACACCCTGGCCGTGGCGCTGTTCGGCCTGCTGCGCCCCGGCGACACCATGCTCTGCGTCACCGGCACGCCCTATGACACTCTGCGGCCCGTGATTGGAATCAAGGGCGGCGGGCTGGGGTCTTTGAAAGACTTCGGCGTGCGTTACGAGCAGGTGGAACTGGACAGGCAAGGCCGCCTGGATTTCGACGCCATCGAGCTTGCCATAAAAAAACTGCGGCCCAAAACGGTCTATCTACAGCGCTCGCGGGGCTACACCCTGCGGCCCAGCCTCTGCGTGGAGGAGATTGGCGAGGTGGCAGCGCTCGTGAAAAAGCATAGTGACGCGGTCGTGATGGTTGACAACTGCTACGGGGAATTCGTGCAGACGCTGGAGCCCACCCAGAGCGGCGCGGACCTCATCGCCGGGTCGCTCATCAAAAACCCCGGGGGGGGGCTGGCGAAGAACGGCGGCTACATCGCCGGGCGCGCCGATCTTTTGGAACTATGCGCGCATCGGATGACGGCCCCGGGTCTCGGCGGCGAGGTGGGCGCGACCCTGGGCCTCAACAGGAGCCTGTTCATGGGCCTGTTCCACGCGCCCCATGTTGTGGGCGAGGCTCTCAAGACTGCTATATACGCCGCCGCACTGTTCGAGCTGCTGGGCTTTGAGGTCTCCCCCAAATGGGACGAACCGCGCCATGACATCATCCAGAGCGTCACCCTGGGCAACAGGGAGGCCCTTGTCGCTTTCTGCCGGGGCATGCAGTCCGGCGCGCCGGTGGACGCCTTCGTGACGCCCGAGCCCTGGGACATGCCGGGCTACGACAGCCAGGTGATCATGGCGGCGGGCGCGTTCATCCTGGGGGCGAGCATCGAGCTTTCGGCCGACGCGCCACTGCGTCCCCCCTGGGCCGCGTGGATGCAGGGCGGCCTGAATTTCCACAGCGGCAGGATGGGAGTGCTGCTGGCGGCGCAGAGGATGCTGAATCTGTAGGGGTGGACTGCGGGCCACCCGAACCTGAAAACAATTAACCAAGGAGGTCTTTCATAATGCTTGAGTCCAATCTTTACGCGCCCATCTTCACCCGCAAATCCGTCCGCAAATACGCCGAAACGCAGCTGACCCCCGCGCAGCTGGGCCTCGTCAAGGAGCAGATCGCCAAAGCCGTACCACTGCTGCCCGGAGAGAAATACAAGCTAGAGCTGGGAGAGGCCCGGGAGGGCTGGCGCATCTACGGCTACTGCGAAAACACGCCGCTTTCCAACGCCAACCTGGGTTTCCTTCTGCAGCAGATCGACCTCGCCCTGCACCTGGAGGGTCTGGGCCGCCTGTGGTTCGGCATGGGCCGCGAGCCCAAAGACAGCAAACCGCCGAAAGGCCTCAGTTACGCCATGGCCCTGAAAGTTGGCGTGGCGGCGGAGCCAATCACACGAACCGTCGATAAATTCGACCGCAAGCCCATCGAGTCCGTCATTGACAAAGAGGCCCTGTACGCGCTCTTCGAGGCTGTTCGCCTGGCTCCAAGCGCGAGAAATTCTCAACCCTGGTATTTCACCGGGGACGAGGGTATGGTGCATGTCTGGCGCAAACAGCCTGGCGGCATACTCAAAAGCATTATCGGCCGCATGAACTGGCTGGACATGGGCATCGCCCTGTGCCACGCGGTACTCGCGCTGGAGAACGCGGGCAAGGCCTTCACCGTGGAAGCCGTCCCCCCCGCGCAAGGCCTGGAGGGACACGACTATCTGCTGACGCTGGACATTGAATAAGTAAAAGGAGTAGTACGATGCCATTGAACAAAGCAGCCCGCCGGCTGTCCGCCATCTTTCTTGCGATCGCCCTATGTTTCGCCATGGCTGCGGCGGCGGCTCCGGCAACCTACGCACAGCCAACCGCGACAAGCTTCACCATCGTCAACCCTTACAAAAATGTGGACTGGGGCGCCTATGGCCAATACAAGGCCTCATTGCACGTGCACACCGATCGCTCCGACGGCAGCGCCTCACTGGCGGATACCGTGCGCCGCCACTACGACCAGGGCTATGATATCCTGGCCGTTACCGACCACAACGTCCTCACGCAGGACTGGAGCGAACTGCTGACGGCTGAGGAAAAAAAAGCCGCCGAGGGCATGATAGCCATCTCCACCACGATCGAGCAGTCTCGCACAGACCATATCAACACGTTTGGGGCGTCCTTCAACAATGAAGAGGGCGCCACGATGGACGGCATTTTAGGGCTCTCCGGTCAGCTGGGCGGCCTGAGCATCATCAACCACCCGGGCCGCTATACCGGCGGCAAGGACGGCGGCAGCGCGGGGAAACGGGCCTCCAACGACCCCGCCAATATCGCGAAATACACGGCGCTGTTCCGGGCGCACCGTTCCGCCGTTGGCATGGAGATCATCAACAAGCTGGACAACGAATCCAGGTCTGACAGGATTTTATGGGACAACATATTGATGGAACTCATGCCGGAGCGCCGCGCTGTCTGGGGTTTTTCCAACGACGACAGCCATCTCCTGGACGCCATCGGCTACAGCTTCAACGTCATGCTCATGCCGAAGCTGACGGCCGGCGCAGCAAAAACCGCCATGGAAAACGGCGCGTTCTACGCCGTGGCCCGCGTGGCCCGCCCGGAGGGCGTGAACGCCGCGTTCCTCAATCGAATCATCCCCTCCGGCATCTTTCTTACGCGGCCTTTGCTTTGCCAAAAGACGCCCGGCATTGACAGCGTCACCGTGGCGGGCAATACCATCACCATCGCCGGCAGGGATTACAGACGCATCGAGTGGATCGCCGACGGCGTAGTGATCGCGACGGGTCCCAGCCTTGACCTGAGCACACACGCAAGCGAGATCAACCACAACTATGTCCGCGCCCAATTGATTAGCTGCACCGGCATCGCCTTTACGCAGCCCTTCGGAGTTTACGCGAAATAATTTGTCCGAATATTTATTCCCCTTCCCCTTGCATTTTTTTGCATAACCTGCTATACTATCCCCATGGATAATTTGTTCGATCACGATCTCGTGGAGCTCCACGGCGCCGCCGAGGCCGTCACCTTCCGCAACGAGGAGAGCGGCTTCACCGTGCTGGATTTCGCCAGCGGCGGGGAATTGATCACCGCCGTGGGCGTGCTGCCACACATTTCGCCCGGAGAAGAATTGCGCCTGATGGGCCGGTGGGGCTTCCACCAGACCTTCGGGCGGCAATTTAATGCGCAGTTTTGCGAGCGCGGCATGCCCACCACCCAGAACGAAGTGCTGAAATATCTCAGCTCCGGGGTGATCAAAGGCGTGCGGGGCGTCACCGCCCAGCGCATTGTGGAGGCCTTCGGCGATAACACCATCGCCGTGCTGGAGAACAACCCGCGCCGCCTGGCCACCCTGCGGGGCATCTCGCCGGAAAAGGCCGAGCAGATCGGCGAGAGCTTCAAGAAGCAGTTCTCGCTGCGCCAGGCGATGATCTCCCTGGAGCGCTTCGGCATGACCACCGCCGAGTGCCTGCGGGTACACAAGCACTACGGCTCCCGGGCAGCGGAGATGGTGCAGCACAACCCCTACATTCTCTGCGACGCCGACGTGGGCATAGGCTTCGAGCGCGCCGACGCCATCGCCCGCGCCCTGCCCGCGCCCCCCGACGAAAGCTTCCGCCACGAGGCCGGCGTGCTCCACGTGCTCAAGCGCCATTGTTACCAGAACGGCCACACCTGCATCCCGGCAGATCATCTGCCGGAGCCCTGCGCAGGGCTGCTGCGCATTGACGAGGGCGAGGCCCGGGAGGCCATCGAAAGGCTTTGCGAAACGCGCAGGTTAATCCTATGGAATGATTTCATCTTTCTTCCCCCATTATACCATGCCGAAAAAAACTGTGCCCAGCGCATGGATTTCCTGCTGCGCTTCCCCCCCGCGAAAACCGAATGGGACGGCGATTTCGACAGCCTCATCGCCAAAATGGAGGGGGAACACGGCCTCCACTACGAGGCTATGCAGCGGGAGGCCATGCGCGCCGCCATGGAGCAGGGCCTGCTGATTCTTACCGGCGGGCCGGGCACGGGAAAAACGACGACTCTAAAAGCAATTTTGCAGTTATTCACGTCTGCAAATCTAAAGGTAGCATTGGCCGCGCCCACGGGCCGGGCAGCCAAACGCATGCAGGAGCTCACCGGGGCCGAGGCCAAGACCATCCACAGGTTGCTTGAGGTGGAATGGGGAGAGGACGACAGGCAGTCCTTCGCGCGCAACCAGCGCAACCCCCTGGCCGCCCAGGCGGTGATTATCGACGAAATCTCCATGGTGGACGCGCCGCTGTTCTCCGCCCTGCTGGACGCCTTGCCCCTGGGCTGCCGCCTGGTGCTGGTGGGCGACGCCGATCAGCTGCCTCCGGTGGGCTGCGGCTGTGTGCTCCAGGATTTGCTCAAGGCGGACACCCTGCCGGTAATCCGCCTGACGAAAATTTTCCGGCAGGCCATGGAAAGCCTCATCGTCACCAACTCCCACGCCATCGTGCGCGGGGAGATGCCCGAGCTCAGCTGCAAGGACAGGGATTTCTTCTTTCTGGAACGCAACAGCGCCGTACAGGCCGCGCAAACCATCGCCGAGCTGGTGGCCGCGCGCCTGCCAAAGGCCTACGGCTACAACGCCCTGGCGGACATCCAGGTGCTGTGCCCCTCCCGCAAGGGGGAATGCGGTACGGGGCGCTTGAACGAAATTTTGCAGGAAGCTTTGAACCCCAGGCAAGGGGGAAAAATAGAGCACCGCCTCGGCCGCACGCTGTACCGCGAGGGCGACAAGGTGATGCAAATAAAGAACAATTACGACTTGCTCTGGCAAAGGCCCAATGATGACGAGCCCGGCATGGGTGTCTTCAACGGCGATATAGGCATCGTTGAGAAAATCAGCCCCGTGGAGCACCTGCTGACCATACGATTTGATGATGATCGTATCACGGAGTACCCCTTCGACGCCGCCGTGGAGGAGCTCGAGCACGCCTTCGCCGTCACGGTGCACAAGAGCCAGGGCAACGAGTTCCCCGCCGTAGTGATGCCTGTCATCGGCGTGGTGGAGCCGCTATGCTACCGGAATTTGCTCTACACCGGCGTGACGCGGGCCAAAGCGCTGATGATTCTCGTGGGCAGCCGGGGGGAATTGAGAAGAATGGTGGAGAATCACAGAAAGACGCTACGGTATTCGGCGCTGGCGGGTATGTTGGGGGAATGCAGCAGCAAAGACGCACAACTGTGCGTCTCCCAATAAAGCTGTGCGTCTCATACTACTCCGCAACAAGAAACATCACGCACAATGCTGTTCTGCTATGTTTCTAGCCGCGGAGCAGTATCAAGCAGAAGCAATTATTTGTCAGGAGACGCACAGCCGTGCGTCTCTACTGCTTTACGCTTTTTGCGCATTCCGTTCAGCAGTGCCATGAGCTTTTTGTTAAACACCACGAACGACACGGACGCCGCAACGGCGAATATGGTCATGCCGATCAGCAGGCCCCAGTTGCGCTGGGCGACGGTCGCACCCAGGTAGGACGTGATGAACATACCGGGGATGCGGCCTATGGCGGAGATGAGGAAAAACTTCCAGGCCTTCATCTTGGTCAGCCCCACGAAGAAGGGGAAGAAATCCTTCGGCGAGGGGACAATGAACAGAATGAGCATCACGAACATGCCCGTATCCGCGTCGATGAAGCCCTCCATCTTGTCGATGTTCTTCTGGCTAATGAACAGCGTGAGCACCCGACGGCCCAGCAGGCGCGTGAGATAGAACGTAAGCGCCGTGCCGATGGCCGTGCCCACCATGCTGATGAGCACCCCGCCCCACACCCCGTAGATCATGCCGCTGGCAAAGGAGGTGATCGCGGCCGGGATGGCGGTGATCACCACCTGCATGAACTGCAGGAATCCCAAAATCAGCATGGTGTACGCGCCGTATTGGTTGGCCAGGTCATTGGCCAGGCTTTCCGCCGCGCCCATCAGGTGGTCCACGTATTTCCCGGACAGCAGGTTCTCCAGGAACGTCCCCGACGAATCCCCTCCCGCGGTGTATGCCGAGAAATACCGCGTAAACAATATCGTCACCCAAACCGCCAGCCCTGTGAAAATGAGTATCCCCGCGATACGGATGACGTCGCCCGCCTCGATTTGTCGCTTTAAAAATGCTTTTTTCTTTGGTTCCGCCATGGCAGGAATATTCATACCGCTTCCCCCGTTTTTTTATCTTTCAGCAGTGCGATGAGCTTATCTTTGAAAATAGCGAACAGGACCGCGGCCAATATCATCAGCGCGAGGCAGGCGGCCAGCGGAATGTAGTTGCGGTCCAGGATGTGCGCGCCGAGGTAGACCGTGACCAGCATGCTGGGGATACGGCCGACAAGGGAGATGAGAAAATACCTGGAGGCCTTCATGTTTGTCAGGCCGATGAAATAGGAGAAGAAATCCTTGGGGCTCGGAATGACGAACAGGAACAGCAGCACCCAGAACGAGGTGTTCCCCTCCAGCATTTTTTCGATTCTGGCGATGTTCTTCTCGCTGACGAACAGCGTGAGCACCCGGCGGCCCAGCAGACGCGCAAGATAGAAGGAGATCGCCGTGCCTATGGCCGTACCGACGATATTGACCAGCATACCCCAGCTCATGCCATAGATCATGCCGCAGGCGAACGCCACAAGTATGGCGGGGATGGCGGCGACCACCACCAGCAGGATCTGCAGGAAAAACATGACCGCCAATCCGGCATTGGGGTATTGCGCGCAGATATACTCTTTGAACGCGGCGCCGGAAGCGGCCATGCTGTCCAGCCATCTCTGGAGCCAATTGCCTGTCTGTTCCATTGCTTCAGCGGCGGCAAGCTGCCCGAACGTCCTCATATACACCACGGCGGCCCAGACCACCAGGCCGATGAAAACCAGGATGGCGCCGATGCGCACGATGTCCCCCGCCTCGGGTTTTCGTTTAAAGACTTTTTTCACGCTGCCCCTCCCGGTCGTTTCATTGTCAGCGCGATGCGCTGTTTTTTTATGTCAATGGAGAGCACCCACACCGTCGCTACCTGGCCCACCTTGAGCACCTCCGAGGGGTGTTTGATGTACCTGTCCACGATGCGCGACACATGCACCAGGCCGTCCTGGTGCACGCCTATGTCCACAAACGCGCCAAAATCCACCACGTTGCGCACCGTGCCCCGCAGCTCCATGCCCGGGGCGAGGTCCTCCATCTTCAGCACGTCGGTGCGCAGCTCGGGCGGCGGGAGCTCGTCGCGGGGGTCGCGCCCGGGACGTTTCAGCTCCTTTATGATATCCTTCAGCGTGGGCAGGCCGACGCCCAACTGCCCGGCCATTTTTTCAGCACCTCCGGCAGCCTTCATTCTTTCCTCCAGGTCCGGCACATGGTCTTTCCTGATGTCGACCCCCAGCGCCGCCAGCAGGTCCTTCGCGGCGTCGTAGCTTTCGGGGTGCACGCCGGTGTTGTCCAGGACATTTTTGCTTTCCGGCACCCGCAGGAATCCCGCGCACTGCTCGAAAGCCTTCGCACCCAGCTTGGGCACTTTTTTCAACGCCGCGCGGGAGGGGAACGCCCCGTTCTCCTCCCGGTAGGCCGCGATGCTCTTCGCCAGGCCCGCGTTCACGCCGGAGATGTGGCTGAGCAACGCGGGCGAAGCCGTGTTGACGTCCGCGCCCACGGCGTTGACGCAGTCCTCCACCACGCCGGAAAGGGCGCGCTCGAGCTCCTTTTTGGGCATGTCGTGCTGATACTGCCCCACGCCTATGGCCCGGGGCTCGATCTTCACAAGCTCCGCCAGGGGATCCTGCAAACGGCGCGCGATGGAAACCGCGCTGCGTATGCTCACGTCGAACTGCGGAAACTCCTCCGCCGCCAGCTTCGAGGCCGAATAAACGGAAGCCCCCGCCTCATTCACGATCATGTAGGCTAAGTTTTTCGCGTCTTGCCTCTTGCTTCTTGCTTCCTGCATCAAGCCAACGGCGAACTCTTCTGTTTCCCGCGAGGCCGTACCGTTGCCGATGGCGATGACCTCGATTTGATATTTCTCTACCATGGAGAGGATGAGCCGCCGCGCCTGCTGCCTCTGTGCGTCCGAGTGTGTAACATAGATCACGCCGGTATCCAGCACGCGGCCGGTGGCGTCCACCACGGCAACCTTGCAACCCGTGCGGTAGCCGGGATCCAGCCCCAGGGCCACCTTGCCCTTCACCGGAGGTTGCAGCAGCAGCTCGCGCAGGTTCACAGCAAAGTTTTTGATGGCGGCGGCGCTGGCCTTCTCGGTGAGCATGCCGCGTATCTCCCGCTCAATGGAGGGGAAAATCAACCGGTCGTAGGCGTCAACACCGGCCTCGCGCACCGTTTCAGTGCAGAGGGAACGCCCGCCCGGCTCCAGGGTTTCGGAGGCAATCACATTGCGGCTTTTCACGCTGTCCAGCAATATGCTGACCTTCAGGAACTCCTCGCGCTCGCCCCTGTTGATGGCCAGTACGCGGTGGTCAGCGATCTTCTTCACCGGCTCGATGAAATCATAGTAGTCGGCGTAGACGCTGTCCTCCTCCGGCTTGACAGCCCTGGACTCCACCTCGCCGACGACGCTGCACAGATTGCGCAGGCGGCGGCGAATATCCGCGTTGTCGGAGATCCACTCCGCGATGATGTCCATCGCGCCTTTCAACCCCTCTTCGGCGGTTGGCACGCCCTTTTCCCCGTCTATGTAAGCTTCGGCCAACGTAATGGGCGCGGGGCTGTCGTATTCCTGCGCGTAAATTTGCTCCGCCAGGGGCTCCAGGCCCTTCTCTCTGGCGATCGACGCGCGGGTTCTTCTTTTTGGCCGGAACGGCCGGTAGACGTCCTCGATTTCAGCCAGGGTCACGGCCTTATCCAGGGCCTGTTCGATCTCCGGGGTGAGCTTGCCCTGCGATTCAATCTGCGCACGCACTTCCTCCCGGCGCTTTTCGAGATTGCGCAGGTACTCCAGGCGCTCGGCCAGTGCGCGCAAAACCTGGTCGTCCAGGGCGCCGTGCTGCTCCTTGCGGTAGCGCGCGATGAAAGGGATGGTGTTGCCCTCGTCAATGAGCCGCACGACGTTCTCCACCTGGGAGGGCTGCAAATGGAATTCGGTTGTTAGTTGGGTTTGGATGGTCATGGGCGGCCTTTCAAATTTTAGTGTTGACAGGAAGCTACATATATGGCGAAGGTATAGCGCACACGGTTTGGGCCCACCAGAAACCGTAGCCAGCCGTCATAGGATACCCACAACTCGGCGATAGATTTCCCGAATACAGCTGGCATAGACAAGGTATCCTCCCCTGTCCATTGCGCGCTGACCGAGCCGAATTCTTCGTGAAAGACGGCGTACCCGCTGCCCTCGATGATTTTCCAGCGAGGCTCCCACCACCACGCCTTCTCTGTATGCAGGGTGAGGGTATCCCCCGCAGGGATAATTACGGTGTTTTCGGGGCCGTAGTCCAGCCATACCGATTCTACGACTTGGTCAAATCGCCCGTTCCAATCCACAGGCCCGCAGCGCGCGACGGTGCTTTCGTTGATGTACAGCGTGGGGGGCTCCGCGCTGAGGCAGAGAAAGAAATAATTAATGCACCCGCCTGCCGACACTAGCAGGATGGCGAGGATGGTCAGAAGGGTGCGCAGTCTTTTTTTCATGGGCGGGCTCCGTTCAGTTGACGCATGATGCTCTCCCACCGCGCCGCATAGCTTTCATGCCCCGCCAAATCCGCCACAAACCCCAGCCTGAGATAAATCTTGATGGCGGGCAGTCGTTCGTCCTGGGTTTCCAGAACGGCGCTGACGTTGCCCTCCCGGCGCATCTGGTGTAGCGCCGCAAGGGACACCCAATAGCCCAGGCGCTGCCTCCGCGCTTCGGGCAGAACGGCAACATAGTGCAGGTAGCCCGTACCGGGGGGGCATATATCGCGCTGCCACGCGGCGGCAACCGCCACAGGCGAACCCCCCTGCTCGAGGAAGAGGATGCGCTCGGGCCGGAAAGAGGGCTCGGCGCGCATTTTTTCCTCGAAGGAAAATTTCCGCCCGAAGGCCGTGTTGACGATGTGCTCCCATGCAACAGGACCCCACGCCTCTTCAAAGCTGCGCAGGCGCACGCCGGGCGGCAGTTCGAGAGAAGGCAGGGGCTCCGGATTTCGGCGCATGATGAGGCTGGGAAGGTCTTCGCCCGGATTATTTCCGGATATCCTCATACGCGGTGACCTCCAGGCCCATCTTGCGCAGGCGCTCGGTGATGCCGTCCTGGTTGCCGCTGCCGCTGCCGGAGACCATGTGCAGGCCGAGCTTCGCCCCCTTGGGGAGCAGGGCAAGGGCGGAGTTCATGGGCGGCGCGATGTGCCCGGCCCAGATGGGCGCGAAGACCTGCGCGGCCTCGCACTCGGCCAGGTTCGCGGCGGGGTCTCCTATGGGCATGCCGGCGCCCTTGATGGCCTTGAAGCAGCCCGCGGTGTATGCCGCGAAATTACCCAGCTTTTTCGCCGTGACGATTTCGCACAGCTCCAGGCCGTTTTCGCGGGCGTATTCCCCGGCCAGGTGCTTCGTGTTGCCGGTGAAGGAGTAGCACAGTACCAGTTCGCTCATGATGACAACCTCTTTTCTTGATCTATACTCCTTAACGACTATAAATTCGCCAGAAAATAAGCAAAACATTGACAAATAGTTTTGCGCATTTTTGTGGTACGAATTTAAGGAGTTAAGGAAAATAACATCTCCGCCAGGGCGGATTCCCAGGGCGGAAGGGGTTCGTAGCCAGCCTCTATGAGGGCTTCTGAAGAGAGCCGCGAATTTTTCGGCCGCAGCGCTGCTTGCGGGTACGCGCTGGATGGGATTTCGATCACGCGGCAATCCAGTCCAGCCAGCTCGAATATCTTCGCCGCGAAGACGGCCCAGCTGCATTCGCCGGCATTCGATGCATGGTAGATCCCCTTGACGGGCCGCGCGGCCATGCCGCACAGCAGGCGGGCCAGATGCACCGAGTAGGTCGGCGCGCCGATCTGGTCGCTGACGACTTTAAGGGCAGGCGGCTGACACGCCGCCCCTACAGCCCCCAGGCGCAACATCGTCTTCACAAAATTATTTCCGTGGTTGCCGAACACCCACGAGGTGCGCACGATCATATGCTTCCAGCACAAGCTCTGTACCATCCGCTCGCCGGCCAGTTTCGTCGCGCCGTAGACATTCAACGGGTTCGGCTGCTCGTCGGCTTCATGAGGCTTGTCACCGCCGCCGTCGAACACATAGTCCGTGCTGACGTAAATCATCCAAATACCCTTTGCGGCGCAATACTCCGCCACATGGGCCGTACCCAGCTCGTTGACAGTCCGCGCCAGCTCCGGTTCGGTTTCGGCTTTGTCCACGGCGGTGTAGGCCGCGCAGTGGATGACGCAATCGGGCGCGGCGGCCTCCAGGGCGGCGAGGGTGGCGGCATGATTTGTTAAATCGAAGTCTTCTTTGTCCACGCCGAGGGCGTTCCAGCCGCGGCGGCGGGCTTCCAAAAGGACGTCGTGGCCGAGCTGACCAAGGGCGCCGGTGATGAGGATGCGCATGGGGGCTCCTTTATGGCAGGGTGATTTCGAGGGCGTAGCGGTGGATCATGGGCAAAAAGTCGCAGACTTCTTCGTTGAGCACTTCGTA
>Ga0123353_10004863_pt1 | contig 17459 bp, 10 predicted proteins | sample TergutLab28metaG_3_FD_92763 | JGI IMG/M metagenome (GOLD analysis project Ga0123353, IMG submission 92763) | Labiotermes labralis P3 segment gut microbial communities from Petit-Saut dam, French Guiana - Lab288 P3 | ecosystem: Host-associated > Arthropoda: Insects > Digestive system > Gut ...
TGTTTCAATCCCTCTATGGGATCATCCTCAGGGAGCATAAAATAATGTAGGACTAAAGTTACTAAGATCGACTGTATACGAGGTTATCTGGTGGCATGCTGTTTTGTTTACGTTATGTCCGTCTGGTTCGGCCCGTGTTCCTCCCCCGCTGTGAGTGCTGTGACAAGTATGTGCAATTAGTTGGTTTTAATAAATATGACAATATTAAATTGGAAAGTAAATGAATGAATGGGAGGGTACGGAAAGGTTTCTCTGGCTCAGGCCATGGATAAGTAGTGGGCTCTTGCGAACACCGTAATGGAAATTCTGGTTCTTTAGTATGTGGGAAATTCTTGACTGGCTTCTTAAGATGGACTGTGTTTCATGCAGTCACATTGTTAACTGTTGACTGATATAAAAATGTATTTAAAAACTGTGAGGAACCAATTCCATCAGAAGTCTTCGTGAGTAGCTGATGAGTACCAAGCCTGTCAGAACCATCCTGATAAGGAAGCTGAAGGTTTAGTGTCACAATGAGGCATGATCTGTAACACACTAGTTTTGTAATCCTGATGTGGTGAAAACTGATTGAAGGATATTCAAAATAGTTTTGAATCATCCCTTGTTAACTGACAACCTTACACTTATAAACTTTAAAGGAATTCCACTACAATAAAGTCCAGGCATGAGAAAAGTAATTTAACATATTTTGATGGTGTACATTGTGACGCACAACTGAACAACCATTCATGATTGACAGGCTGTGTTAATTTACATTTTGCATGTGTCATTTTTTCTAGATTGCCATTTTTATTTATTGGTCTGTTTAATAAATATCAGCTGCTATAGATGTGTAATGTACATGCATGTTTATTCTTCCCATTTTCCTCCACTGTGAGTGACACTGTCCTTTGGGCTGAATGTGCATTTGGATCCAGTGACCACTGTTAAGACAGAAGGACCTGGTACCAGGAGGCAGATGGGCGGGGAAGGAAGGCTAGGCTATTTTCAAAGTGAATATTATGTAAAGAACCAAAATGTTAACATATTTTCATTTTAAAAAATCTTCAAATTTACAGACAGGGAATGATGTGTTCATGTGACAGTAATGGAAGCAGAAACAATTTTTAGTAGTTACATTTAGTATTTTTTTAAATTTGTATGGACAAAATACTGGGAGATAATATGTGAAATTAAACTACATTGTATAGAAGATTAAGTAGTGTTCAGTTAAAATAATGTGCCATATTGACTAAAACACAGTATTTCAAAGAGCCATAAATCTCATATTATGAACTGAATACCAATTCATTCATACTTGGAGACTTATGTTTCCATAAGGATCCATTCATGGTGTAAGTTCATCTTGGTAGTAAAAAAAGTAATTTGTAATATGACCTCGTTGACACAGATTAACATCCGTAATATCACAATCACCAATAAAAGAAAATAAAACTTCTAATGCTGCAGTATATTCATATACCATTTTAAGTACTAGAAACATTATCACATTATCATATTTGTCTGTCATGGCAAAGCAGCACTAAGACATTTAGGAGTCATAAGATGAACCTTTGTCCTTACAGTAGGACAAATTACTCATTCTGCTAACTACTTGGTAGTCAGCAGCACTGTAGAAAGTAGTGATGGAGTGGCAATTTCAAATATATAAGGAATGTGCCTTTATGCACATTTATGTCACTGGCAACAGTAAAATATACTTAGGTCTTCACATAAAGTGCTCTTTATTTTTGTTTGAGATTAGCCAAATTAGCATTTTCTTGACAGATTTTTATAGAAATCCTCCATATAAAATTTCACAGGAATATGTCCAGTGGGAGCTGTGTTGATACGTGTGGACAGATGGACAGACACAACAAAGCTGATAGGTGCTTTTCATCACTATGTGAACGTGCCTTAACAGTGCTCAACCATTTCAGTTTCCATACAGATCAGACAGTGTCATTGACCATATTATATGCACCTCTCTGCACATGAGCTGTACATTCCTCTGCACATGCAGTTCCTGTAACACTTCACACTTGTGTGCAACTCTGCACAATAAATTTTAATCTGATGGAGATTGTTTGTTTGCCCCATATCCCAGCAGTAGTGCTACAGTTCAGCATGATGGAACTGCTCATCATTAGCAGTACTGTTGCTATAACTTGTAACACAGCAAATGTGCAATAATAGCTGTACTGTTCTTAATGTTGTTTTTTAAGGGCTGCAAACAGGTTTGCTTGTGAAACAGTTTAAAGAAAACAAGGATGTAGAGTACATTCAGGGTATCATCATTTATCACTGGATACCAATATTAGATTCATAGAATGGCTGGGAAGTCACTGCACCTGTCCATAGGTATAATGACGTACTGTTATGTGCATGGCAAGTTAAATTGGGTACATTAAATTCTTAGCCACTCTGTATACAAGTTAACATACTTGAAAGGCCTGTCATGCTTATAAAGTGATGTTTAAAACAGAAGATATTTTTGTCATGTGATTGAGATCAGAAGCTTTGGTTTGAGTTTGAAGAATTTTGTGAATTTGTAGTTCAGTAACATAGGGAAATGTAAAATTCATTTACTGACTTCATCTACACGTATATAACTCACATTCTGCAATGATGGACTACCCAATTTATGAAGAGCAGAGTCTTGTGGGATGTGATGCTGTGTTAATGGGGAAGAAGTTCCTGACATTTTGAGTCTTAGTCTTCCTGGGTTAAACAGCCCAAGACTGGAGTGTTTGACCCTGAAGACAGAGTGCTATGATCCCTCCAAAAGTTGGTCACATCTCACCCACTGACAGCATCACATTACAGAAACAATGCAGAAAACCTCAGATCTTGTGCTTCCTTCAGGGCTATTGTAAATTCAACACAACTGTCTGTGCAGTCTCTAGATAGTGCCTGTGTTAATTTACTTAACAATGCAATCAACAGATGCAAGTGTATGGTGTAAGATGATGGAATGATTAGAGAATATGAATTGGGAAAGGACATGGAAGATAGAAACTGTGGCTTGAATTGAGGTACTGTGAGACGTCACAAGGAATGCTGGTCTGGAGCAGGCTGCAATTGTGGTGGTCCAAAGTATGAAGTAGGATCATGGCATTGGGAGTAACAGTATTGTAGCTGAAAGACAAACACTGAAACTTGACTTTTCATGCTAAGATATTCAGCAAAGAATGTAGTTGATTCTCACAGTTACTTATAAATTCAGTCTGTATTGGGTGCTGAAATATGGTGTTAAATTGTAAGACAGATAAAACACCATGGACATATATGGAACATAGACCATCATTGACAGAACATTTGAGGCCTGCTCTGCCAATTATGATGGTCAGCAGACTAGTTTCTGTTTACAGCATGCAAAGTGGTATGGTTTAGAAAATTCAAGTCCTATGGGATGACATGTTGTGTCAATGGATGAACAGTTAAGAGTATTTTGAAGGCAGTGTGACTCTTCGAAACAGCGCAAATTACTTGTCCGACACAGTGTCACATCTCAGGATACATGAGTCTTCAGCAGCACTGCTGTAGTAACCACACATCTGGCTTGGCTGGGGACAAAAATCATGTCCTCTGCCAATGACATGGATTAATATCAGTATCAGTTACAAAATGCCATCACGTTGTGTTAAACACAACTGTCATGACAGAAAGTGACAATGAACTCAGAAGATGGCTGTATTCATTGAAGACATTTCCTCACACCATTCCACTGAATTGACTGGTTCTGATGGTTGGCAACAGCAGCAAGCTTGACCTAACAGCAGTGTAACCCGTCGCTGACTCAAAATACAGATGTACAGAAAAGCTAGTGCCAACAAAGCATTCATTATTATATGGCAGTACATCAGCACTGGATAGGGCAGCCAGGACAGCAGCAGGAACAGCCAGTCAATGGCCATCACCAGGAACAGCTTCACAAACAGTTCAAAGCTGTGAACATAGAAATTTAAAATATAACACAACTGTCATATGTGTAAAAACAACTGATGAAATTTTAACCCCGCAGTGATGCCGTGTTTCAGGTTTAAATTACCCTGAAATGAATACGCTGTATTATGCCCAGAGGCTGGTGATATGTGGAGTTTAAGACTGTACAGGGCATAGACATAGGCACTGAAGAGTTAGTCTTGAATAATTTTGTAAGATGCTTAGTTCTGAATTAAATGTTATCCAATGTAATGTGTGTTGCAAAAGTGGTTGGATGCAGTTCTCTAAGGTTACTTTACTCCCATGTGGTCTTAACAGGACATGCTTATGGGGGAGGGTGGAACTGTTAACCATATGGCTTAGCACGATGAAACTATTGCATAGTCATAGTGACTGGACAAAGAGAAATGCTGTGGACTTCTCCAGTTTGATTTTGTGCATGTAGCACTGTCACTCATAGGTGACCCTTGCTATAATTTTCTTATAATTCTTAACAAGCACAACATCCTGCATTAAATTCTGATGGAAATTTGGGAAATACATGAACATCTTTGACCGTGAATACTTATGTGGCAGAAGTTACAGCCTTCAAGAGACTAAAACATAAAGAAGCTGTGATTGATCTACATGAAAGTGCAAGTGAAACAGTGATTATTCATTCTTTGTACTACACACATGTGCACCACACTGTAGTCATAGTGAAGTCAAAAATATATCTTGCATGATCTGAGGTTCTTACACTGCTGTTGCTGAGGGTTCATGTCTTCTGGTGTGCAATGCTGTTTCGCCGGGTGAGTGGTTCTCGACATTTTGAACGATTACAGTGGCTTCAAAACATTAGGAACCACTCACTTCTTGACACATACAAGCACACCTGAATCCTTAGTTTCTCACAGTACCTGTAATGTACCAAATGAGCTGGCTGTACCCAGATCATCACTGTATATACACAAATGTACGTCATCGTGTAGAAAATAATCCAGCAAAGCTTAAGAGCAGATTTGAACCTATTTTTGTGTGAATGTTGTCAACAGAACAAGCATATCCATTCCTGTATTTCTTTGTTGGAACCACTGCTTATAGAGATTAGAAGTGTCACTAAAGTATGGACTGCCTTCTGTTGTATAGCTTTACACATGATGGTCATCTGTTTTTGACTGGGTGGTACTGTAACCAAATGCAATATGTTGCTCAGACTAACATCATTACCTGTACTTCATTTTATGATGGATTCTTCCGTATGTAGACATCTGACTGATAGTGCGCCCTGTTGTTAGATAAAAGAATATGTCTGCCAGCATTGTGAAGGCCATAGGAGTGAAGAAAACTGCCTTACCAAGCCAACCTGTCAAGGAAACACATCCTCATAATTGGAAATTTTGTCCAGTCTGGCATCTGCTGAATTTCACATAATGATACTACACAGCCTGTTTCGCATTTTGCTGATAGGTGATTATCATGCTGTTGGAACCAACACATGGCATATTTCTAGCCCTCAGTTTATAATGCACACAGCATGAGTCAAATATGAGGGGCAGAGATGACAACTAAGTCCATTTAATGTAAACAGTTGCAGGAATGTATTTTATCAACAACATGATTTATACAGGGTAGCTCAGTCAGTATAGTCACTATGTTTCTGGCTGGACAAGCTGGGGTTTGATTTCTGGCAGGCATAGGAAATGTGTCTCTTTATCAAAACATCTGTACCAGCTGCAGGGACCACCTAGCCTCCTGTTCAGTGGGTACTAGAAGTTCTTTGCCAAGGGGTAAGGAGGCCAAAATATGGAACTGTACCTCTTCTCCCCCTGTTTGCCATCATGGTGTGCACAGGGACAAATTTACATTTTATAGAACTATTGATTATACCAGAAATATCATGAACTGACCTATGCTAGTCTGTGTTGAAGGTGGTGAGCTTTTAGAACTGTTCTCCAGCATGAAATGTGCAAACATGGCGATACTGGCCATCATAAATGTTGCACCCAACGCATAACAAGAGTAGTAGCAATATTTTCGACCATCAGTCACCCGCAGAAAGACATTCCTAGATCTGTGAAAACAGTTTCAAATTCTTCCATTAAATATATGTAGCATTTCTGTCAAATATAGAAAAGGATGAGGCTAAAAGTTTACTGCAACGCACGTCATTTACAGCTGACCCGAACAAAATTAGGATCAGATTGAAGTTATGAATTTCGAATGCACAAAACACTTAAAATATATACTGATATAAATGGCTTGCTCTGGCTGAGAAGAGACAGACATACCTGAAGGTTTTCCAGATGTAGTAACCCAAACTATTGAGCCAAAAGAAAGCGGCCATTAGGCTGACATACATCACAATGTCTAGAAAAATAACCCAAAATCACGTAAAATAAATATAACTGAAGATGATAGGCAACTTAAATGGCAACTGCACAATGTTATGTACCTTACACAACTAATGAAAACATAAATCCTTCAGTAATAAAGCAAGTTAGCATAAAAAAAGGACTGAGTTCCAAATTTATTGTTAATAGCAAATAAGGAAATTGATAAATACTGCTGTATCATGGTATGTAGAAAACACTTAACTGTGACATAAAAACATAAAGTATTGTTGCTGGCTTAAAGAACGCACCTGCTACCAGGAAACTAACGTGGCTGGTGAATTCAGTGAAGATGCGGACTAGATTGGCAGCCTGACTGGTTATGAGGCACAGAGAAATTGACGTTAGAATGTTGCCAACGAGATCTCGCAGTTGAGGCATAACAAAATAGACAACAGCTATTATGAGGTAACAGATGATGGCTAAACCACGGCATATGGGTTTCAAAATGCGTTGCATAAGGTGGTGTGTGACGTCTGTTTTGCCAGCACCAATGTCAGGAACACAGACAATAGCTATTTGTGCTTCCCGCTGCCCAAGTGTCAGTATCACCTATAGAGAAAAATACAAAATTATGCTGTTGTCTTCTGGCTTTTTGCATTGTTTAGTGGCCAAACATTCAAATGTTTTGAAGTAGTGTACTGCCTTCACCTTTGGGGTGACTGATTCTTCTCTATATCATTATAGTGTCCACTTAATTCAGTCACCCTGAAGATGGAGGCAGTATGTGCCTCTGAAATATCAGAACATTGAGCCACTACATGATGCCAAAACCCAAAAGACGACTGTCATTTAAAAAAATGAAAAAGGTTTAATGAAATTGTGGCTGTATCCTATGTTCTATGGATTACAGAATCAAGGTACTTGGATTGAGTTCTTGTCTATTTTGAAATGCATTATTTAATAACATTTTGAGCTGCTAAGAGTATACCACAACAGTTACAGATTAGTGCAAGAGTAAAGAGCATTGGTGTTGTGAAACTGACATATTTGGAGAAAAGCCTGCCCCAGTGATACTGGACTTGTCTGCAATTATTCAGCCTGGGTCTGTGTGGCCAGAGACTGGCTAGTAACTGCATAAGCCATGGCACTGCCAGATTTATTTCTCTCTATGGGAACTTAGAGTGTAGATCCATGTACTTCACTTTCCATGTCAGCACTCTTACTGTTTCATTGCCACCACCACCACCTCTACCACCATCATCATATTTGTCATCATCATGAATGTTGCAGGTTTAGGCCTGTAAGCCCTGTCCTGTGTAACTTACTAGCTTTCAGATGTCTGAGTAAGGAGTTCACATTTCCTTGATAACTGGTTTATCTCTAGCTACATGTTTCAGCATACATTGCCAACATCAAGCCAGGAAAGTCACTTTTATAACAAGATAAAAAAGGAGCACTGCCAGCAGCATTGTTAGAACTGCTGCTTGTATATCTAAAATCCTTACAATACTTAAAAAAAATATAGTTAAAGCTATGGCTATGAGCCCTACTGTGTCACAGTTTATTTTTTTACATGAAAGATTTAACTACCATTACTGTTATATTTGTGCAGAACTCTCTGCACATCTAATATTGCAGTGTGGAGTTGATGTTCTAGTAAACCTGTTTGTAAAGTTCGAGAGTATGGAGTTATTCTGTTAGCAGTGTCATGTGTACATTTTATGTGACAGTTGGATTATGTGATGCACACTGAATGTCACTAAGATTGAGCCTCTTTTTGCTCTCTGTATAATTTGTTTGTAAAGTTTTGAGGGTGGTTAATGTTTACTTAATTTCCACCTTGCAGTGCCATCCCAATTTGTTGTTCATTCCCCGATATTTTAACATTAATATTTTGTAGGATTTGATAGCAATGTCTGTGTCCACTCTATTCAGAATTTTGAGTGATACAACATAAATGTGTGTATGAAACATTGTAAACTCAGGATAACGAGGTTGAGACAGTATGACCCATACCAATCACTTGACATACCTTATCAAGGCAGTAACTTCCTTGTTGGTAGTCATGATGCCACTGAGTATCACCTTCCTCATTCTGGTGTTCTTGAAGCAGATCATTTTCCTGAATTACTTCAACACCATCAGGATGTGTGACATAGTGTCGTAGTACCCCATTTGGAAGTAATACTAGACGATCATGTGAGTCTGAATAATAATAGATTGACCATAGCTGCCTTGGACATTGTGGTATTCCAGTAACCACTGTAAAGCCTGGAAGCTGCACATTACTTTGTCCATCTTCACCCGTAAACATTGGTGACCATAGTCCAGTGTCAGTCTCATTGCCATGCACACAGTGAGAATCAACCATCAGCTCATGTTGCTCACAACACTTCTGCACTCTCACCAAATCATTTCTTTCTCCCTTATTTTGTAGATCTTGAATAACAAGATGCATTACACAGTAATAAAGCTCAGCTTTCTGTTATTATTAAATTCTCATATATGCAATACACAGAAATAGCATTCACAGCAGTAGAGAATTGAGTAAATGCTGTAACAGACAGTCTCAAGACTAGGAAATTGTTTTGGAATAATGTCTGTATGTGCTGCCTGCTAATGCCAGAGTGGTTCACTGGCTTTTCTTTGTGTTTGATATTCATGTTTTTGTCCTGTGCTGTGGCTGATGAATGTGAACCTTAAACCTTAAAGCACCTAGTACAAAGTTGAATTTTTTTAAATAAGCAGTTTTGATTAGATTTCAGTTACCCACAGGCAATAGCAGCATGTATAGGTTGTGCTTCAAGCATAATTATGGTAACTGTAAGGTCTTGGCATGCACAAAGGTTGTGAGAAATTCTGAGTATTATATATAGCACAGTTCATTTTGCTAACATATGCAGTTTGTTACTGCAAATGCACTTTTTTTTAAAAATATCAATGCAGTTTGCTTTGATGGTTGACAACACAGCCCACTCATACATGGTGCCAGCCCCATAGTGCAGTCAGTAATTATTTTTATCTGAAGATGTTTTGTAAAGTGGTTTGAAATATTACAGGAAATGCAGTTAACATAGTTATCTAATTTATGTCTGGGACTCCACAGAGTGGCCTCTAAAATGACTTTAGTCGTACACCAGTCTGACGCTTCATCAGAGCTTGTGAATAGAATGCATCTTGGCCCCAACTTGACCTGATACCAAGAAATGACAGATATGAAATTGATTTATTTCACCTAGAGATTTATTTCTTCTCCCCCCCCTGAAAAGTCTTTACCTTTACCTGCGAGTTCGGATGTTGTATGTCAACGAATTATTTCAAGTTTAACCCTCGCGGCACTCGGAATCGGTTTCTAGTGCAGATTGAGGTTAAAGATGGGAGCGAAATTAAAATAAAATGTATGAGACTTGACAGGCCAATTCAGTCATAATTTCATATATCACACAGAAAAGTTTACCTTCGATTCCCGTGACCGTAGGAAAAGCAGTAAACAGGCAGGTATCTGTCAGGAGACATAACCCGAACAGTACCAATTTTATATTGCTTCGGAACATTGCGCCCAATTTTACAGCCTTTGTTATCACAAATGAAATAACTGAAGCTCATACAGTGTCACATCTTTGTTTACGACGTTGGTATTTCACAGACATCGACCTTGAATATGCTCCCATAACACTACTCCTTCGTACTTCCCGACGCACAATGCCAGTAGCACGGTAATCCGTGCTACTGGCATTGTGCATTGCTTGCCTGTGACTCCTTGTTTCAAACGTCTGCCGTCTATCGAACATAGTACGAAACGTAAGATTCCTGGTTCAAATACGTATGTATCACGAGTCGCCGTTGTATCTGAAATAAAACGGAAACTCACTGAGAGATTGGAGATTTTATCTCGTCCACGGGAATACTTATTTTCATTACTGAACCTCGTCAAGAACTAAGAAATATTTCAGACACTGAGTTGTACACTGTATTAATGCAAGGAGTTAAGTGCCAAATTTAATGTTTTCTCAAAAAAGTACTACTGTGCTGCCGTCAAGATCTGTTACCCCTGCCGGAAATCGAATCCGTTTCCATCGGGCCACAACCTCATAGCCTAGTCACTATACCATCTGAGCTATCCTGGCTTCTACAGAAATTGATGACAACGAACGTACATTGAGCATATTAAAATACTGGTGTTCCTTCTGTAATGTCCCTAACTGGCAGGTTTTGTATGATGGCCTGGTTTAGCCAGGATATGTGTGTGACAAAGCTGTAATGCTCAGGGACACAATAAAAGAGACACCTGAACAGAAACTTGCCATTATAAGTGTGACTCATAAGGTGTACTGAAGGCTAAAACTGTAACAAAGAAAAGTTACATCAGCATATTCAGGAAGTTAAAATACACCAAAACAAAGCAGAATAAGGGAAAAGACGTCTTTGTTTTCATTTTTCTTAAGTATGCCAGTTTGGCAGTGATTTAGATCACAGCAGCATCTAACCAATTACTGGACAGTCAAATGTAATCAGAAGTGGTTTGTCACTGCTGTGTGGCAGTCATCAGTTCCAGTGATCACCTCACCACTTGACAGTACAGTCACTGCAGTCTTGGATATGAAAAAAATGGTAGTGATGAATTTCAGTGTATTAAGCATAAATGAGAGTAAATTTCTCACTTGGTGATTACCGTATGCATAGTGCTCGTAACAGTTCTGCAAGAGATTCAGGTCTTCTGGCATGTTATATTTTGTTGGTGGGTGAATAGTTCCTGTTGTTTTGAAGGACTGTAGCACTTTGGGTTTGTCACAAGAACCACAGTGGTGAGATAATGGGATACTTATGATGTGCACTGGGTGTAGACTGTGTAGCCTGCTGGTTGTAGACAGTGAGTAATTAAATATAGTACTGTAAGTTATTCCTTGCTGGTGTGAGGGTTGGTAGTGCATATGATATGTGATAAGGTGGTAGATTACAAATCAGATATTTGCTAGTGGGATAATTCACATGTATGTATTTTTGGATAAATATGTGTGATTGTCAGCAAATTGTGGGTGCAGTACAAATCAGATGATTGTACGGTAGCTGAGGAAAGATCAGACAGCACCAAAGAACTTGGTAGTAAAATGACAGATTCATTTTGCAGTCTTGTGGGTGTTTTTTATTTTTTGTATGGTAAAGTTTACATAAAATGCTTGAATGAATGGGTTACTGGACACATTTGTATTGTAAGCTAGTATACATTTTGATGTAAAAATGAACCCATAAAATAAGTGTACAGGCTGGCATGAGAGTCACTGTGACTCTACAGACAACCATCGACACATTGTTTAAGCCTTTCTGGAATGCTTACTGTCTCAAAAAAGCTACATATTGTCATCAGTTTCATTGAGAGTATCAGTGTTGAAAGCCTTTCTGTTGTTCATTGTGAGTGCCAAGTGATTTTTGTGCCAATCTATGTGATAGTGTCATAGTAGAATAGAAAATTAGCCTGTAATATGACTACTTAAAGAATTGTTCACACCTTCATTTCTTACTGTTGTTTCCTAACTTTTGAACTTTGATACACCCACAAAGGGTATTTCTTATCACCGGCATGAGCACTGCAGAGGAAGCACCATCATCATTGCTGTGTAGAATTATGTCATGTGCTGTGAGGTGAGCCACCTGGCAATAAAATATACTCTCTTTAATAGTGAAGTGCATAATTCTGAAGTGTGTGTTCATGTTGCTGAAGCTGCAGGAATAAAAACTTGTGTAAATGTGTCATTTTGTATGTGCTGTGTGTTGTAATGGAGGTGGAAAAAAATTTGGAAACACTTTTTCATTTAACTTCAGGCTTCAGAAGGTTAATCAAATACATTGTGATTAATATAAATGTTTTATCATACAAAATATGAGTCATTTATTTATAAATTCAAATCAAATTATTTGGATGAAATATTTCACAGGAGTCATTGAAGTACTGCATGCCTGCCTGCCTACAGGCCTACATTTACCAGTATGTATCACAGGTCGAGGCTTTTTCCTTTCTTATCTCATTGCATTTATGCATACAAGAGGTTACAGTTGCAGTTAACAAAATATTTTCTGAGACTGGTAGAGCTGTGTTATGCTTGCATCCTGTTGTAGCTTATGTTGATAGCTGTGAAAGCCATCACATACATAATAATATGGTTATTTCTTGTAAACTTGTAAGTTTTGTCAGGCTGTACATACTGGTCCTCCTTGCTGCCTTCTTGTCCTCATGACCCCAAGCATCAGTGATGTTGTCAAGGAGAGGGCACCCCTTGTTCACGGGGGCAGCCCATCTAGGAGGCTACATGGAGTGCTGCACTAACTGGGTTGCCAAATTGAAAAGAAAATGTTTAATTAAAAAGAGGAAACTATTTTAATTCCATATCATTGTTTTAACTATGGCTTCTGTTCCTCTTGAATTGGGCAGCGTACTGGTTCACAGATAGGCAGAATCCTCAATTGTGAATTAGCCTCATATGTTGGCTGCTTGTGAGAATAAGTTAAGTTTGTAATGTAGCAATGTCATTGTGGACAGTATGACTTTGGAAAGTGTAGTCCTTAAGTTGTTAAACTTCAGTATTTGATATTGTTTTGTTTGATGGATGTCTTCATATTAATTGGACTGTAGATTGCATGTTGGAGTGCCAAAGTCTAACCTTCACTGTACTTAGCCTCTTTGGTGACATGAAAAATCAAAATATCGGTGAATGCTCAGGACCTCAGGTGCAGTCATTGGTACTCCTGGTATCAGATTTAAAATTTTAATACTTAAAATTATTCTGCTTGTAAAACAAGTGTAAATTTGGTTTTATATAGAACTAATTCTTGAGACAAGGATCTAAATATCACACATGAAACTCCTATTACTTTCATTTGTCTTGTATGACAACTTACCTGCTTTTTAGAAAAGTGTGTGTTCTGTGAATATTAAGTGCACAGTTCACAGTAGCGATAACTACTGAAAACAGTATTATGCCTGAGATACGGTAATATTATGTGCAGAATTGCATTTAAATAAATTTTAGGCATGTTTGTGAAGTTTCGAAATGAATATTGCATTCATCATGTCTGTCTGTCTGTCTGTCTGTTCTTCTGCTGTTATCAGTATGGAATAACTCAGCTCTACTTGATGGATTTCTATGAATGTTCATGCAGTGGGGATTGTTACTAAAATCAGTTGAGAAAGTATGAGTTTGTTTAACACCGGACCAAAATAACAGACACTTCACATGAAGCACTACCTACATTTATGGCTATTTTGTTAGTAACATTATGGTTGCCCTTGTTACAAAAGTTACCAGTGTTGCTGTGGATGTTACAGGTCAGTTGGTACCATGGTTGCCATTATTACTAAAGTTACCATTATACCTTTGCTACCATGTTCACTGGAGTCACCAGTGTTTATTTTTTGCTGTGGTTACGTGAATGCACCTGAAATGTTTTGCTTAGCAGACGTGTCCTATATTGTTGGACATTAGAAAGAAATGGAGAAAAATACTGGCTGTAAGCCATAGGTCTGTCCTTTCTTAGCTGCGGTTGTTACAGCTGCCCTTCTATCCTTCACTGTTCTTAGAATGAGATGCTAATGCCACTTTCACACTCAGCTGTATAGCAGTGCTTGGCCACACTATTTTGCCACATTTGCACATATTGTCTGTGATTCTCAAGCTGTTCTGGTCTGTGTTTGTGAGAGCTCTTCTTCCTCTGCCAGCATGTGTTCAGATTCTTCATCCACTCCTGCTGCCCATTTCTTAGGACAGTTAAATCCCCATGGTCGATTTTTGACAAGGGCACGAAGGGCTTTCTTTCGAAAAACTACCAATATCAAGAAAATGATTAGTCCTTGTAGACAGTTCAGGATGTCCATAACTAACCTGGAAGTGTGAAAGAAAAAGTATGATTCTTTGTCTTCTGCTTTAAACTAGAGGGAGTAGTATGAAATTGTTACTGAGGAGGAGTTTAAAATAGCTACTGAACAAACAGAAATGTGTTTCCCTTTCTTAAGAGAAGGTATATGATTGTGAGGTCCAAATTCTATGTACACTGTCAGTTTTAACGATTGCCAGTTGATGAATTTGTAGTGGAGACGGAGTAGAATGCAATAAGGGTTGGCACTGCAGTGACCTGTGCACTTCGGCCATAATTGATCTTTTGTGCAGCCCTCTTTACTGCACTTTTTAATTTCCAGCTGCAAGTAATAACATGGCAAACACATCAACTTATGAGGAGGAGTGACAGTACTGTAGGTCTTCCAATTATGGGTGGTAGTAGATCTTTTAAAAAATATGTTGTGGAACATAAAACAACAGCCTGGTGGTTGTGTGGACATTTCCTTTAGTTTTCAGTTTGATGGCAATAACTTATGAAGAACGGGGGCTGAGAATGTGAAATTTGGTATGAAAATACATTATAAATATAACTATATATTGTGTATGCATGGTAATTGTAAGTTTTTTGGAAGGACTATACCAGTCTTAAAAATTAATATTATGCATGTTCCATGTAGTTGTGTGATACACAGTTTATTTCCAGTTACTGCACAAAGCTTGGTTTTTGTGTTCCTGCAAGTTTCAGCTACCAACAGTAACCATTGTCAAAGACCTAGTATATTGTAAAGATATAAGCAGGATATTGTTTTAACTTTTAAGTAAATGGTAAAAGTATATACATTATTATCATATAACAGTTGATAGACGTAGAGTGTTATTAAAAAATTGTTTAAATTAAAATATAAGTGGAATATTAAAATGTAAAAATGCTGTCTCCAACATAGTGTGGCATTGCATATCTCCTGTTTGTAGTGGAGCAGAAATCAGGGTTTTGATACACAATGTTTGCAGCATTAGTATTATTGAAACTGGGGTAAAAACTTTGTCCTGATTTAAATTTCTGCTACTCATTCATTTTAACAATTGGTGCCTTTTATCTGTAAGATTTATGGAAAAAGAGTTGTTGGAATGGCATATTGTTACTCGGCCAGAAATGCCTACAAATATGTGTATACACTTACATTGGAGGGCAGATGATTGGATGAATAGTTAAACATTTGTTGTGTTGATAAGTGTGTGTTAGGATTTTTGTACTAAATTTTCGTATGGGATGTACCCATTGCTAAGAGTTGAGTGTTATTGCATTACTGCAGTCTGAGGTGATGTTAGTGTAATGCATACTTACCAGAAACCAGTACGTTCATCCACAATGTCAGAGATTAATTCAAATATCCATGGAATGCCCATAACAAGAAAGAGCTTGAGGTACAGGAGACATCTGTGGGAGAAGGAAAATATTTAGCAAATTTTAGCATGTGTAACTAATGCGTAGACTTTGGCTCATCTTTCCATCCCTTGTGCAGCCAGTATTTAAATACTGGCTGACTGGGCCCAGCACTTGTCTGGACACTTTGGAGGAGAGAAAGACGTCTTGCCTGTACCTTACTGACTTCATATGTGCTCTGATGGTGCACCTTTTACATTACACCCTTAATTACAATCTTCTTTGTGTATAATGTGCATTTTCTACAGTACTGACTTCTTAGACAGTTTCCACCATCTCACACCGTATGCCTGGGTTCAGTTCCAGGCCTATTTGTGTGGGATTTGTGGTGGACAGAGTGGCACTGGGTCAAACTTTTTTGTGAGTATGCTGCTTTTTACCTCTGTACATGATGCCACCATTGCTCCATGTTGATACATTCATCTGTTGCTGATGCTATCTCATGGAGTCCATGACTGATGCACTTAAGAACACAGAGTAAAGGTATTATGTTGTGAGAGAAGTACTTCCCTTATGATGTTAGTGAAAGAAGGTCTACACAACAACTGTCCAGTGAGCAGTTGAACACCTCTTGTTTACATTTACCTTATGAAACATGTGCAGAATGAGTATTAAATAAAAATAAAACAAGGAATGACATACCATAGAGAATAAACTCTAATTCAGAACATAGTTCAAATTACTGTAAAATTTACGGGGGTCCCCCACAAGGCCGAGCAACTATGTATTACAGAATTTTTGCTTTCACCCAGAACTACTAGACATTAATTTTAACTTTCAACTATTCAATTCTAAACCCTTCTTTTTATTGCTTTTTGTGGAATCTGTATGTGCTCAAAAAACTTTTAATGAGTTCAGCTTATCATATGAAAAATGTAAAGTTGAGACCTCAGATGTATATACTGACATGAACAATGGTTTAATGTAATTTACAAAATTACTTGTATTTGGTACTGCAATTTCTGATGATGGCTTTTAATACGTAAGCTGAAACATGTTGCATTGGTGTTATATAATAGTATAACATAAAACTTGGTTGTGATTGGTGGCCTTCACCCCTGTACTCTGTGTATCTTCATCACAAAGACACTGAAGAATGAACACTCACGTGAATCTCAGACGTCTAAGTTTGGGTGCAGACTGGCCCTGACAGTCCTTCCAGAGGTGCCATGCTGTCCACATGAAGTAGACAGTATTGAGAAAAAGTAGCACTGCCATTGGGCCGTACAGATATGCCCATGTTTCTGTTTTACCTGCAGCAACATTGAAACTTTTAAGTGTCCAGTTATCAGTATCACTGACTGCTGTGAAGGGCTAAGGCTGCATAACCAGAGAAGTGTTGTGTTGCCAGAGTTACAGGTTGTGAAGTTCTCACAGCAGTTTTGCTAAAGACTCAGGTCTTCTGGGATGTGACTTGGTGTCATTGGGTGAGTAGTTCCAGACATTGTGAAGAATTGTAGTGCCTTTATCTTCAGGTTTGCATAGTCAAGATGAAACAATTGCTTGGACTTGGCCTGTTTGACCCTAAGATGCAGGCACTTAAATCCTTCAAAATGTCTGGAACCACTCAGCCAGTGACACAGTGGCACATTCCAGAAGATGTGAATCCATTGGTTGAGTACTTTTGCACAAAGTACTGGACCTTCTTGCAGCACACATCTAAAATTACTTAAGTTGTACCTCTTAGAGAGTGGAGGTACAATAAAAATTGGAAGGCAGAATTAATTACAATGATATACAAAATTTGGCGTGTATGGGGGAGGAGAGGGGGGCGTATAGGGTCTTGGTGGGGAAACCGGAGGGAAAGAGACCACTGGGAAGACCTAGGCATAGATGGGTGGATAATATTAGGATGGATCTCCAGGAGGTGGGATATGGGTCTGTGGACTGGATTGGGTTGGCCCAGGATAGGGACAGGTGGCGGACGCTTGTGAGTGCGGTAATGAA
>Ga0123353_10004864_pt1 | contig 17458 bp, 18 predicted proteins | sample TergutLab28metaG_3_FD_92763 | JGI IMG/M metagenome (GOLD analysis project Ga0123353, IMG submission 92763) | Labiotermes labralis P3 segment gut microbial communities from Petit-Saut dam, French Guiana - Lab288 P3 | ecosystem: Host-associated > Arthropoda: Insects > Digestive system > Gut ...
AAGACCGCCGAGGTGTATCTGGCGTACCAGAAGAGAATGCAGCAACTGGACGCCATGGACTTCGACGACTTGATCGTCTATACCGTAACACTACTGCGGGAGAACCCAGAGGTGTTGGCCCAGTATCAAAATCGATTCCGCTATATTTTAGTGGACGAGTATCAGGACACCAACCACGCCCAGTACGTGCTGACTTCCCTGCTCGCGGGCGGCCACGGGAATTTATGCGTGGTGGGGGACGACGACCAGAGCATCTATAAATTCCGGGGCGCGACGGTGGAAAATATCCTGGGGTTTGAGGCGCAGTACGCCGACGCGAAAATCATCCGCCTGGAAGAAAATTACCGCTCCACACAGATTATTTTAGACGCGGCCAACGCGGTGATCGCACGGAACGTGAACCGCAAGGGTAAAACCCTTTGGACAAAACAGAAAAGCGGCGAAAAAATTGTCCATGCCCTGCTGCCGGACGATAGGGAGGAAGGCAATTTCATTGCCGATACCATCCTGACGGGCAGCGCGGCGGGCCGGAAGTGGAGCGACCACGTGGTGCTCTATCGCATGAACAGCCAGTCCAACTCCATCGAGCAGGCCCTTGTGCGCAAGGGAATTCCCTACCGCGTCATCGGCGGCCACCGCTTCTATGACCGCAAGGAGATCAAGGACGCGCTGGCCTATTTGACCGTGCTCAACAACCCCGCGGACCTCGTCCGCCTGCGCCGGATTGTCAACGAGCCCAAGCGTGGGATAGGCGATACCACGATGAACCGCGTCGCGGAAATCGCGGCGGAAAGCGAAATCGGCGCGTTTGCAGTCATGCGCAACGCGGAGCGGTACCAGGCGCTGAGCCGGAGTGCCGGAAAATTGACGGCCTTCTGCGAAATGATAGAAACGCTCCGGGAAGAGGCAAAGACGCTGGAACTGCACGAACTGCTGCAAAAAACACTGTCGGTCTCCGGCTACTACGATTCCCTTTCGGCGGAGCCGGAAAGCTTGGAGACCCGCCTGGCCAACCTGAGCGAGCTCTCCAACAACCTGCTGCGCTACAGCCAGGAAAACGAAGACGGCAACCTCAACGGCTTCCTGCAGGAGGTGGCCCTGATGAGTGATATCGACAACTACAATGCGGAGGCGGACACCACCGTCCTGATGACTTTACACGCCGCGAAGGGCCTGGAATTTCCGGTGGTGTTCATCGCCGGAGTGGAGGAGGGCATCTTCCCAGGTATGAAGTCCATGTATGAGCCGGAGCAGCTGGAGGAGGAGCGCCGCCTCGCCTATGTGGGCATCACCCGCGCGAAGGAACGGCTCTATCTCTGCGCCGCGCAGACGCGGATGCTGTTCGGCTCCACCCAGCACAACCCGCCCTCCCGCTTTATCCGGGAGATCCCGGCGGAGCTGTTGGAGGAGACGGAAATCGAGGCCGAACTGCCATTTGTATTCAGAAGCACCTACAGCTACAATTCTGTCCCGGGAAAAAAGAAGCCCGCCACAGCGGGTCACGCCGCAGCGGGTCGCGCCATGGCGGGTCAGGCAAAGAAGCCGATGGCGGTCACAAAAAATCTCTATAAAGTCGGGGACACTGTTGTACACAAAACCTTCGGCACCGGGCTGATTTTATCCCTGCAGGCGATGGGAAACGATACACTGCTGGAAATAGCCTTCAGCCGCGCGGGTACAAAAAAACTGATGGCCAACTATGCGAAGCTGGAACTGCCGGAATAGAGCCGTCATTGCGAGGAGCAACGCGACGAAGCAATCCAGAAGAATGAGTATCAATTTTACTGGATTGCTTCCCGCTACGTTGCACGCGCGGTCGCAATGACGGAGTGCAGGCGATTCGTGATTCGCCCCTACGAAAACGGCGTGTAAATCCGGCTGACGCGGAAATCCACCGGCTGGCGCTCTTTATTGAAGCGGTAGACGCTCATCACCAGACCGACGGCGAGATAAATACACAGGTTCGCGGAGCCCCCCGCGCTGATAAAGGGAAGGGTGATGCCAATACAGGGCAACAGTTTCAAACACACGCCGATGTTGATAATCGTCTGTGCGCCGACCATAATCGCCACGCCGTAACACAGCAGGTTGCCGGTCATGTCCCGGGATTTTCTGGCCACCAGCACACAGCAGACGATGACTGCCGCCAGGAACAACAGAGTCACGATGCAGCCCGCAAAGCCGAGTTCCTCCCCGATGACAGTAAAAATCATATCGCTTTCATTGACAGGGACCCCGCCGCTTTGGGTATAATCTCCCTGGAACAGGCCCTTCCCGAAGAATTGACCGGAACCAATGGCGTTGATACCCTGTTGCTGTTGGTAAATGACGTCCCGGTAGACGTCTTCTTTCATGACGGCGGGGTAGTAGACGGCCAGAAAGCGGTTTTTCTGGAACTTGGAAAAGAATCTCAGCCATAAAATGGGAGAGAGGGCGCCAAGTAAGATGAAAATGGCCCCAAAGTATCGCAAATGGACGCCGGAGATAAACAGCATGCCGGCAAAGATTGCCACAAATACAAGCGCGGAACCCAGGTCGCCGGTCAGGATGACCAGGCCGATGGGAATCATGCCGTGAACGCCCAACAATAAAATATTTTTCAGTTGGTTAATCTTATCTGACACTGCGGTCAGATGCATAGCGAAGGTGATGATAAAGCCGACCTTCACCAGCTCAGAGGGCTGAAAATAAATACCGCCGATTTCTATCCAGCTGATGACGTCTCCCCGCCCAGACCCGCCGTCGCCGCCGAAACGGAACAGCGCAACCATCAAGCCGACGCTCACAATGGCGACCAGGGGCCACAGCTTTAAAATAGCCTCATAGTCAATGTAAGAAATCAAAATACAACTGATGGCACCCAGCGTGACCGCGACAATCATAATCAGAGTGCCGCGAAAGAGGAACCCATCCTCCGCGACTTTCCGCAGCGTCGCGCTGTGCACCATCAGCGTCCCAAAGGCGGAGAGCAAGAGGCACAGGCCCAGCAACGCGAAGTTGGTCTCTTTCAACGTGTTTTGTAGGGTGTTTTGCAAGCGGTTGAATTGGGGCAAAGTGTTCAGCGTCCTTTTTGTTCAGCTATTCTAGCTTAAATAGTGCCTGTAGGGGATGGCGTCCTCGACATCCCTTAGTATTATACTGAACAATCCAATGAATTTCAAGTAAAACCTTTTATTATGAAAACGACTATGGTATAATCTTAAACTATGAAGACAGGTTTTTCACTGTATACCTCCGGCCCGGAACAGACGCGGGCCGCCGGCGCGGCGCTGGCGAAGCAGCTGCGGCCCGGGGATGTGGTTGCCCTGTACGGAGGGCTCGGCGCGGGCAAGACCGCATTTGTCGGCGGAATCGCGCAGGGGCTGGGCATCACGGAGCCGGTGAGCAGTCCCACCTTCGCGTTGTTGCAGGTCTACCGGGGCGCGCTTCCGCTGTATCACTTTGACATGTACCGCGTCCAGTCCTGGGAAGATTTATATTCTACCGGATTTTTGGAATACCTGGAGGAACCGGCCGTCCTCGCCGTGGAGTGGAGCGAGCACATAGAGAACGCGCTGCCGGAGTGCTGCGTCAAAGTGGAAATCCGGTATACGCGGGAGGACACGCGGCGGGAAATTCGGATCGATGGGGTGGCAAATCTTGCGGATTTTAGCGGTTGACAGCTCCGCGCGGCCAGCCAGCGTGGCGATTGTGGAGGACGGCGCGCTGCTGAGCGAACAGTATACGCATACCGGGCTGACACACAGCGAAACGCTCCTGCCGATGATAGAGGCCTCCCTCCGCTGCGCGAAACTGACGTTGGAGAACATCGACGCCTTCACGGTCACAACAGGGCCCGGCTCCTTCACCGGTATCCGCATTGGCATCGCGGCGGTCAAGGGCATGGCCGTGGCGCGGGAAAAGCCCTGCATGGGCATTTCGACCCTGGAAGCCATCGCCTACAACCTGCTGGGGCAGGACTGCCTTGCCTGCTGCGCGATGGATGCCCGGCGCGAACAGGTATATACCGCCCTGTTCGACTGCGGCCGGGAGGAGATCAAACGCCTCACGCCGGACGCCGCCTTGCCTTTGGTCGAGTTGGGCCTGCTACTGCAAGAAACCGCACGGAGGTCAATTATTTTCGTGGGGGACGGCGCGCCGCTTTGCTATCAAGCGTTTGCGGAACAGCTTACAGATGCGTTTCTCGCGCCGGAGCATCTGCGCTACCAACGGGCGGCCGGCGCGGCCTTCGCAGTGCTGCGGAATCAGATATTTTGTTCCGCGGAGGAATTGTTGCCGCAATATCTCCGCTTGCCTCAGGCGGAACGGGAACTGCGTAAAAGAGAGGAAGGATCAGCATGACAGTTGCCATCGCAGCCGACCATGGCGGATACCCGCTGAAGGAAGCAATCCTCGCGTATCTGCGGGAACAGGGCATTCCGGCCCGCGACTTCGGCACGACGGACACAAATTCCGTGGACTATGTGCCTTTCGCCGAACAGGTTGCCAAAGCCGTCGCGGCCGGGGAATATACCTTCGGCATCCTCTGTTGCGGCACGGGAATCGGAATGGCCATGGCCGCGAATAAAATCCGGGGTGTCCGGGCGGCAAACTGCATGGACTACTATGCCACCCGGATGACGCGGCTGCACAACAACGCCAATGTGCTCTGCCTGGGAGCGCGGGTGCTCGGCGTGGATTCCGCGCTCTCCTTCGTGGAGGCGTTTTTGAACACGCCCTTCAGTGGGGAGGAGCGGCACACCCGGCGCATTCAGCAGATTCAAGATTTGGAAAACGAAACTGTAGGGGCAGCCTCCGGCCGTCCGCAAACGCAGTGAAAAATTCAGGAGGTACAACACAATATGGGACACGTAGTCATTACAAACCATCCGTTGATCCAGCACAAACTGACCTTACTGCGCGATAAAAATACCGGGCCGAAGGAATTCCGGGAGATGGTCGGGGAAGTCTCCATGCTGATGTGCTATGCGGCGACACGCGATCTGCCCCTGCACGAGGTGGAGATCGAGACGCCGGTGGCGCTGGCAAAAACGAAAGTCATTTCCGGGAAAAAACTCGCCTTCGTGCCCATCCTGCGCGCGGGGTTGGGCATGGTGGACGGCCTGTTGGCCCTGATGCCCTCCGCCCGTGTCGGCCACATCGGCCTCTACCGCGACCCAGACAGCATGACGCCCGTGGACTACTACTGCAAGCTTCCGGTGGATATCGCCGAGCGCGAGGTGATTGTAATGGACGTCATGATCGCAACCGGCGGTTCCGTCTGTGACGCCATTGATATGTTGAAGGAGCGCGGCGCTACGGACATCAAGGTGATGGGCCTTATCGCGGCGCCGGAGGGCTTAAACGCGCTGACGGAGCGGCACCCGGATGCCGACATATTCATCGCGGCCCTGGACGAGAAGCTGGACGGCCACGGTTATATTGTGCCCGGCTTGGGCGACGCGGGCGACCGCATTTTCGGCACAAAATAATGCGGATGCCGCTTGCATAATCCCCGAATATGCGGTACAATGTTACAGAGGGACCGCAAGATATAGGGGCGGCGTCAGGCCGCCCGGGGAATTTGCCATTGTGGTATGTGGAGGATTGGAATGGGGTTGCAATTGGACCTGCAGCTGGCCGGAGCCGGCAGTTTAAAGACTGTAACGCGCAAGCAGGCGGAGGAAGTGTCGCGGGCACATCAGAAACTGACGGGCCGGAACCGGGGCAACTGGAAGAAATATCTGGGCTGGCTGGACTGGCCGTCGGAATACGTAGACAGTGACGAATTCAAACGCATTGAGAGCACCGCGCTGGAAATTTGTGAGGACACAGATATCTTCATTGTCATTGGCATCGGCGGCTCTTATTTAGGGGCGCGGGCGGTCATTGAGTTCGTGCATTCCCAGTTCTATAATTTTGAGCGTAGGACGATGGAACGGGACGGAAAGCAATACACGCTTCCGGAAATTTGGTTTTCGGGCAATACCCTGAGTCCCAGCAGCATCGCCTACTTAAAGAAGCGCTGCCAGGGCAAGCGCGTGTCCATCGATGTGATCTCGAAGTCCGGTTCCACCACGGAGCCCGCCATTGCTTTCCGCGTGTTCCGGGAACTGCTGGGGGAGCAATACGGCGAGGCGGAGGCAAAAAAACGAATTTACGTTACCACCGAGGACGGAGACAAGGAACTGCGCAAGCTCACGCGGACAGAGGGCTACACCACTTTTGACGTCCCGAAGGACATCGGCGGGCGCTATTCCGTGCTGACCCCGGTGGGCCTCTTACCCATCGCGGTGGGAGGCGTGGATATCCGGAAGCTAATCACCGGAGCCGCACAGGCACAGGCGGCCTACGCCGAGCCGGATTTGGCGCAAAACGACTGTTACCGCTACGCTTTGGCCCGGAACCTGTTGTATCGCTCCAGGAAAAAACTGGAACTCTTCGCCGCCTACGAGCCGGACTTTACCATGATGTGCGAATGGCTCAAGCAGCTGTTCGGGGAGAGCGAGGGCAAAAAGCGCAAAGGAATTTTCCCGGCCTCCGTTATCTACTCCACGGACCTGCATTCCATGGGGCAGTATGTGCAGCAGGGGGAGCGGTCTCTGTTTGAGACGGTCATCACTTTTAAAGAAGCGAAGGACAACATCACGATTCAAGCGGATGCCGACAATGTGGACGGCTTGAATTTTCTGGCGGGCCGGACGCTGGAGGAAATCAACCAGTATGCCTACTTAGGTACGCTGATCGCGCACAAGGATGGCGGCGTACCGAATATACAGCTGCAATTGGAACGAATGGACGAGGAAAATCTCGGCTGGCTGCTGTATTTCTTCGAGAAGGCCTGCGCCATTTCTGGTTGCCTGTTGGGTGTCAACCCCTTCGACCAGCCCGGCGTGGAGGCCTACAAAAAGAACATGTTCGCGCTGTTGGGCAAGCCCGGCGCGGAGCATGAGGCGCGGGGAGCCGCGCTACGCGAACGCTTAGGAGAACTTGGATATCTGTAAATTGAAAAAGGATAAAGGGAAGTGAGACCTTTATCTTTAATTTTCTTTTTTCCTCTTTCAATTTTTCATTTCAATTAACTGGGAGGTATTTGCTATGATATTTTTAATCACCGGCCGCAGAGGAACTGGGAAGACGAAACGGCTCATTGAGTTCGTGAACGCCGCGGTCGAAAACTCCAAGGGAAACGTGGTCTGCGTGGAAAAGGAGCGCCTGCTGACCTACAACATCAACTACCGGGCGCGCTTGGTGGAGACTGACCACTTCAAAGTACAGGGCTACGAGGCCTTTTATGGCTTCTTGAGCGGCATCTGCGCGGGGGACCACGACATTACGGACATATTGATAGACGCGACTCTGCGCATCGGTGGCCGGGACTATGAGGAACTCGCCACGTTTTTAGAGAAGATCGCGGTCCTGAGCGAAATCGCCGAAAAGAAGTTTGTGTTTACCGTTTCCGCGGACAGGGAAGAGCTCCCGGAGAGAATCTTTACGTTTTGTGAGACGGAATAACTTGACAAATGCCACAGCAACCGCTATACTACCTTGGGCGCGAAGCCCGAAGCAAAAAAGAGGATAAACGATGATTCTGGATTTGGAGTCCGTCTTTCAAGCGCCCGGTTTTTCTATTCCCTTTCGCTATGAAATCAATTTGGCGGGTGAAACATTGTACGGCAACCGGCCCTTCCGCGAACCGGTCGCGCTGCGCGGCATGGTACAAAACACGAATGGAATTGTGGAACTCTCCGGGACAATGGCAGGGGTATTGATACTTCCCTGCGACCGTTGCGCGAAAGAAATACGGCAGCCTTTTTCCCTCCCGATGTGGCATACGCTGGTTATGGAGATCAACGAATCGGAATCGGAGGACCTGTTGCTGCTGGATTCCCCGCAGCTGGATTTGGACGCGCTTGCGCGGGAGGATTTGCTGTTGAGCCTGCCCCGCAAATCCCTGTGCGGGGAGGACTGCAAGGGCCTTTGCACCCAGTGCGGAAAAGATTTAAACGAAGGACCATGCGGCTGCAAACAGACCGTAGACCCGCGTCTGGCGGTTTTACAGCAGCTTTTGAAAGAGTGAAAAGCGGCGTGTGCGGCGTGGAGTTTATTTTTGTTTAACTCCACTCTCCACTCTCTACACTCCACTCTGGTAATAAGGTAAGGAGGTGCTCAAAATGGCGGTACCAAAGAGAAGAGTTTCAAAAACCAGGCGGGATAAAAGGCGTTCCAGCGTTTGGAAGCTGGAGGCGCCCACATTGGAAAAGTGTTCCCAATGCGGCGAATGGAAGCGTCCGCACAGGCTGTGTCCCGAATGCGGCTACTATAACGGAAGGCAGGTCGTAGTAAAGGAAGACTAGCCTTTCGGTACAGCGCGTTTCCCGGAGGTAGAGAGGATGCTTCTTCTCTGCCTTTTATTTCATTGTGTAGGGGAGCTTGACCCATGGCTGTTCAGATTTCAGGCGTACTGCCCGGCTCAGCGGCGGCGGAAAAGCGGCTCCGCTCGGGGCAGAGACTGCTCAGTCTCAACGGGCATGTGATTATGGACGTCCTGGACTACCGCTTTTATATGCGGGAGCCGAAGCTGCTGCTGGAGTTGGAAGAGGGCGGCAAGCGGCGGCGGGTCACGCTGAAAAAGGCGGAGGAAGAGGACCCCGGTCTGCTGTTTGAGACCTATTTGATGGACAAACAGCGGCACTGCGCCAACCGCTGTATGTTTTGCTTTATCGACCAGCTGCCGCCCGGTATGCGGGAGAGCTTATACTTCAAGGACGATGACGCGCGCCTGTCTTTTCTGCTGGGCAATTATATTACATTGACCAACCTGGGGGAGCGTGAAGTCCAACGAATCCTGGAGATGCACATCAGCCCCGTGCACATCTCCGTGCACACGATGAACCCGGAACTGCGGGTAAGCATGATGGGAAACCCCAAGGCCGGGGCGGCGCTGGAGTATCTCCGGCGCTTCGCGGAGGCCGGGATCCAAATGCATACGCAGCTGGTGCTGTGCCCGGGAGTCAACGACGGCGTGGAGCTGTGCTACAGCCTGGAACAACTGGGGGCATTGTACCCCGCCGTGCAGAGTATTGCGGCGGTGCCGGTGGGTCTGACGAAATACAGGACCGGACTGCCGGAGATCCTGCCCTATACAACAGAGGGCGCGAAGGCGGTCCTGCGCGAAATTAATGCGTTCAATACCAAATTTTTGTGTTATAATAAAATAATACTTGCCTACGCGGCGGACGAATTCTACTTGAAAGCGGGCATGGCGATTCCGGATGCGGCCTATTACGGGGATTTCCCGCAACTGGAAAACGGCGTGGGTATGTGGGCGCTGTTCCGGGAGGAATTTTACAATGTGCTGGAGAACTATGCGCGTCAGGGCGATGCGTCCCAGCCATTCAGGGAACAGAACAAATCCGCTCGAACAATTTCGGTTGCAACAGGAACAGCCGCTTATCCATTGATTTCCCAACTGGCAGAGGATGTCTGCGGGAAACTGTCCGGTCTGACTGTCCGGGTGTATGCTGTAGAGAACGCCTTTTTTGGCGAAGAGATTACGGTCTCAGGGTTACTGACCGGCGGGGATATTATCCGGGTACTGCGGGACGAGGCGCTCGGCGAGGTCTTGCTGATTCCGGCGAACGCACTGCGCAGAGAAGGGGACGTCTTCCTCGACGATGTTACGCCGGAGCAACTCGAAACGGCGCTTCACACGAAAGTAGAAATTGTCCCTGTCGACGGCGCGGCGTTTCTCGCGGCGATTTTGGGCGAGCCTATGTAGGGCGCGACGCCCCCGGCGCGCCTAGTTTTACGGCATTTCTCATGAATGGCGTGCCGAGGCATCACGCCCTACAAGGAAAGGAATGGATATACACATGGCAAAACCGGTCGTGGCGGTAGTCGGCAGGCCGAACGTCGGCAAATCAACATTATTTAATAAATTGATCGGCAGCCGCCTGGCCATCGTGGACGATACGCCGGGCGTGACGCGCGACCGCATCTACGGGGACTGCGAATGGCGCAATCGCAATTTTTTGCTGGTGGATACGGGCGGAATCGAGCCCTTTTCGAACGACATCCTGCTCTCTCAGATGCGGATGCAGGCGGAAGTCGCCATCGACAGCGCGGACATCATCCTCCTGGTCACGGACATCCAGGCCGGTGTGCTCGCCGCGGACGAAGAGGTGGCGCAGATGCTGCAGAAGAGCGGGAAACCCATCGTGCTCTGCGTCAATAAGTGCGATCGGGTCGGCGAGGAACCGCCGGAATTCTACGAGTTCTATCAGCTCGGCCTGGGCGACCCCATCGCGGTGTCCTCCGTCCACGGCCACGGAACGGGCGATTTATTAGACGCCGTGTTTGCCCATCTGCCCGAGGATACAGGGGAAGAGGAGGAGCCGGAGGCCGTCCGTGTGGCGGTCATTGGGAAGCCGAACGCCGGGAAGTCCTCCCTGGTGAACGCCTTGGCCGGGGAGGAGCGGATGATTGTGTCCGACATTGCGGGCACCACCCGCGACGCGACGGACACCTTCGTGGAAACCGAGCAGGGTAAATTTATCTTCATCGATACGGCCGGGCTGCGGCGGAAAAGCCGGGTCTATGACGCGATCGAAAAGTACGCGGTGCTCCGCGCCCGCATGGCGGTGGAACGCGCCCAGGTCTGCGTGATTTTGCTGGACGCCCCGGAGGGTTTTACCGAGCAGGACGCCAAGGTGGCCGGCATCGCCCACGAGATGGGGAAGGGCTGTATTTTGGCCGTCAACAAGTGGGACGCCGTCGAGAAAGACGGAAAGACCATGGATGTCTACCGCAAACAGCTGATGAGCGACTTCGCCTATATGTCCTACGCGCCGATCATTTTTATTTCCGCGACGGAAAAAATCCGTCTGGACCGCCTGCTCAGCCTGATTCAGTTTGTGGACAGCCAAAACGCCATGCGGATATCCACGGGCAAGCTCAACGATTTGCTGGCGGACGCCACGGCGCGGGTACAGCCCCCCACGGACAAAGGCCGCCGCCTGAAAATTTATTATATGACGCAGGCCTCCACCCGGCCGCCCACGTTTGTCTGTTTCGTCAACCGCAGGGATCTGTTCCACTTTAGCTACCAGCGTTATTTGGAGAATCAAATCCGGGAGGTGTTCGGGCTGGAGGGCACGCCGCTGCGCTTTATCATCCGGGAGCGGGAATCCAATAAGAGTTGAGAGTTGAGAGTGAAGTGTAGGGGCGGGCCTCGTGTCCGCCCGCAGGATATGCGGTAGGGGCGGACGCCTCGTCGTGCGACTGCCGTAGTGGATGATGTATATTTTGGAAGAGTGGAGCGGAGAGGAGGACAGCCGATGAGAGTGAAGAAAATCATCTTGATATTGGGCACTCCTTTTCTATGCGTATTTTTATTTGCATATGGGGGCGCGTTCTTCCTGTCTTTTGGTGACCTGATGTTTCGGCCCTACGTTCAAAAAGCAGCAAATGTGTGCTTGATTTTATTTGCTGCAGCCGCATTGATATGCTTATTTATATCATGGGTGAAACACATCAAAAAGCGAAAAGTAAGCCATGCTAAACGAATCATTTGCGGAATAGTATCCAGTCTCCTTCTTTCTGGGATTGTGCTGATTTCCTGCGTTGGCATCTTTCTTATTCTTTTTTGGAATAGTCCTGAAAGCGTGATAATTGACAATGGCAATCAATATGTTCAGATAGGGCATGCAAGCTGGGGAGAAATTGACAGAAATCCTTTGTTGTATCCTTATGTGAATTTTTTGGTCATGGACAGGCGTTTTATACCGCCGTGTTGACCATATTCGTTCATACTGTAGCGTTAAAAGAAAGCAGGAATCGTCAATGAGGGCATTGGGCATCGACCCCGGATACGCAATCGTGGGCTACGGTCTGCTGGACTATGAGAAAAATCATTTTTCCGTGGTCGAGTACGGCGCCGTCACCACCGAGAGCGATTTGCCCTTTGCGGAACGGCTGGAACAGATCTATACGGGTGTCAATCTATTGATCAGCAAGTTCCGGCCGGACAGCATGGCGATAGAAAAACTCTTTTTTAATACCAACGCGAAAACTGTGATCGACGTCAGCCAGGCCCGGGGCGTATTGGTCCTGGCGGCGCGGCTGCAGCGCGTCCCGGTCTTCGAGTATACGCCGTTGCAAGTCAAGCAGAGCGTGGTGGGTTATGGCCGGGCGGAAAAAAAGCAGGTGCAGGAGATGACGCGCATCCTGCTGAACCTCGCGAAAATCCCTCGTCCGGACGACGCGGCGGACGCCCTCGCCATGGCGATCTGCCACTGCCACAGCAGCGGGTCGCTGATGGGCAGGCTGTAGGGAACGACCCCCGTGTCGTTCCGAAACGTATAAATTTACGAATATAATGGAATGACACAGGGGTCATTCCCTACAATTGTACCGGGGCGCCACGTCCTACAGAATGGAAAAAACACCGGGAGGACATCCATGTTCTATAGTTTAAAAGGCCCCATTGTCTATACGGACAGCAACAGTTTCGCCATAGAATGCGGCGGTGTGGCGTTCCGCTGCGCCGCGACGCGCACGACCCTCAACAAAATCGGTCTTTCCCGGGAAACCGTGACTGTATATACCTATATGCACGTGCGGGAGGACGCCTTAGAATTATTTGGCTTTCACGACAGCCGGGAACTGGACTGCTTCAAGCTGCTGATCAACGTGACGGGCGTCGGCCCGAAGGCGGCGCTGGCGATTTTATCGGAGCTGACGCCGGATCAGCTGGCCCTGTGCGTGGCCTCCGGGGACGCGAAGTCCATCACCCTGGCCCAGGGTGTGGGCGCGAAGCTGGCGCAGCGGGTCATTCTGGAGCTGAAGGATAAGCTTGCGGCCTCCTTGCCGGTACTCGGCAGCACGGACGCTTTGGCCGCCGCCTCGGTTTCCGGTACGGGGGTGGAAGCGGTGGATGCGCTGGTGATTTTGGGTTACAGCCGCAGCGAGGCCGCCGCCGTTGTCGGTAGGCTGGAGGGTGGCCTGTCCACGGAAGAACAAATTAAACAGGCATTGAAAGCTTTAAGCAAGCGCTGAAACTGTAGGGGACGGTGTTTCTAGCTTGCCCATATAATTTTAACCAGATTATTTATGTTACCGGAGGGAAGCAAAATGGCGAAAAGAAGTATTACAAATTCAGTTAAAAACCTTTTCAGAGGAAAACAAATGCCGAAAAAAAGCATTGAGGATACGCTTAAAGACGCCTTTAGCGGCGACTCGCTAAAGAATGCATTGGATTTCATCGCTTACTTGAAAACGAACGAATTGTCGCCCGATTCGACTTATCCAAACTCATTCAACTATTTAGGCGAAAGCGTGTGTGTGATTTGCACTTTTGATGAAGCATTTGGTAAAAAATTAGAATCACCCGTTCCTGTTATCTTTTTCAATGGCGACGATGTTTGCGAACCGAAAAACTTTCCAGTGGACGCGAATTTGAAAGAGTTTGCTCAGGCAAATGTACATTTTTGTGCATATTTCACTTCAAACGGAAAAGAATGCGGGTGCAAAGATAGACCAGGAAGAAGCATAGCGATTTTTGGAAAAGAATTTAACAATGTCTGTCATTCCCCTCTGTGGGTTTTTAATCCTGACACCGAAGCACTGGAAAATATAAAAAAACTGGTAGAAATATGGAAACACAACATTGCCGGTAAGCACCAAACCGCATAAACAGTATATGATGTTGTACGCGGCAGGACGGCGCCCTCGATGTCCCGAATAAAGCCCGCGAGCGTATAAAAGGGGAGGCTATGCGTATGGACACAGACTATGAAAGCAGAATCGTCGCGCCGGAATACAGCCGGGAGGACGGGGACTTGGAACTCTCCCTGCGTCCGCGCACGCTTTCGGACTACATCGGGCAGGAGAAAGTGAAAGAAAACCTCTCCGTCTACATCCAGGCCGCGAAAAAGCGCGGGGAATGCCTGGACCACGTGTTGCTCTACGGCCCGCCCGGCCTGGGCAAGACGACCCTGGCGGGCATCATCGCGGCAGAGATGGGCGTGAATATCCGCATCACCTCCGGCCCCGCGATTGAAAAGCCAGGCGACTTGGCAGCCCTGCTGACGAATCTGAACGACGGCGACGTCCTGTTCATCGACGAGGTGCACCGCCTCTCCCGCAGCGTGGAGGAAGTGTTGTATCCGGCGATGGAGGACAACGCCTTGGATATCATGATCGGCAAGGGGCCCTCCGCGCGTTCCATTCGGCTGGACCTGCCGAAGTTCACCCTGGTCGGCGCGACGACCCGCGCGGGGCAGCTGAGCGCCCCCCTGCGGGACCGCTTCGGCGTTATCATGCGCCTGGAGCTCTACACGCCGGAGCAGCTGGCGTTAATCGCCAACCGCAGCGCGGGGATTCTCGCGATAGCGATTGCGCCAAGCGGCGCGGTGGAAATCGCGGCGCGGTCGCGGGGTACGCCCAGAATCGCAAACCGCCTCCTGAAGCGCGCGCGGGATTTCGCCCAGGTGATGGGGGACGGCAATATTACGCGGGAGAGTGCCGCCCACGCGCTGAACCGGATGGAGATTGACGCCTTGGGCCTGGACAACATCGACCGCTTGATCCTCCGTTCCATGATTAAAAATTACAACGGCGGCCCCGTGGGGTTGGAGACCATCGCGGCGGCCATCGGCGAAGAGGCGATTACGATTGAGGACGTCTACGAGCCCTACCTGATGCAGATGGGCTTTTTGAGCCGGACGCCCCGGGGGCGCATGGTGACCCCGGCGGGTTACGCGCACCTCGGGGAAAGCGTGCCGGGGCAGCAGCGCATGGATTTGTAATTATTGCATAAAATAACAGTATGTGTGTACGATTGCGAAACACGGTGATTTACGGACGGCTGAAAGCCGCCCCTACAAAATACCGTTCATATCCGGGAAACAACCACAACATGTAGGGGCGCGTTGTACGCGTCCGTGGATTTCGCAATTGCCTTATTTTAGGATATTACAAAAGGAGCAACCATATTGGGAAGATTATTTGGAACAGACGGCGCCAGGGGCATCGCGAACAGCGAATTGAGCTGTGAACTTGCCCTGAAAATCGGCCGCGCCACGGCCATGGTGCTGACGGACGACCGCCACAAACGCCCGCGCGTCATCGTGGCCATGGATACCCGGGCCTCCTCGGATATGCTGGAGGCCTCCCTCAGCGCGGGGCTCTGCTCCGTGGGCGCGGACGTACTGCAGCTGGGCGTTTTGCCCACCCCCGCAGTGGCCTACCTAGTGCCGAAATATGGTTATGACGCGGGCATTATGATCTCCGCCTCCCACAACCCCTGTGAATATAATGGAATAAAAATATTTCAGTCCGACGGCTACAAGCTGCCGGACGTATTGGAAGATCGCATAGAAGAGATCATCCTGGACGAGGTCGCGGTTCCGCCCCTGAAAATCGGCGGCGCGGTCGGCCGGATTCAGAGTTCGGAGACCCACATATTCGACTATATCGAGCACATCTGCTCCACGCTGGACTACCGCTTTAACCACATGAAAATCGCGTTGGACTGTGCAAACGGCTCCGCCAGCGTCACGGCGCCGGAACTGTTTTTCCGCATGGGCGCGGACTGCCGGGTACTGCACAACGCGCCGGACGGCGTCAACATCAACGCGGACTGCGGCTCCACGCACATCGAATCCCTGCGGGACTATGTGGTCGCGAACGGCCTGGAGGCGGGTTTCGCCTTCGACGGCGACGCGGACCGCATCCTGGCCATAGACGAGAAGGGGAATCTGGTGGACGGGGACCGCATCATCGCCATCTGCGCGCTGGACAGGAAGGAGCGCGGCCTCCTTGCGGGGGACACGGCGGTGGCGACGGTCATGAGCAATATGGGCTTTCACAAGTTCTGTGAGGCGCAGGGAATCCGGCTGGAACTGACCAAAGTCGGCGACCGCTACGTGCTGGAACGGATGCGGGAGGGTGGTTTCAGCATCGGCGGCGAGCAGTCCGGCCATGTCATTTTTTCGCAGTACGCCACTACCGGAGACGGGCAGCTGACCGCCGCGCAGGTGGTGCAGGTCATGAAGCGCAAGGGCAAGCCCCTCTCGGAACTGGCGGCCTGTATGCAGGTGTACCCGCAAGTGCTGCGCAATGTGAAAGTGTCTGACCTGGGTAAAGTGCGCTTCGCCTCCGACGCGGAAATCCGCCGGGCTGTCGAGAAGGCGGAGGCGGAACTGGGGTCTTCCGGCAGGGTGCTGGTGCGTGTCTCCGGCACGGAACCTCTGGTGCGGGTCATGCTGGAGGGCGAGGACGAGGCGCGGATTCAAACGCTTGGCCAAGAAATCGCCCAGGTGGTGCAAAATAGATTGTTATAGGACGGTATCTATGCGCGTTGCGGATGCTTGGAAAGAATATGAACTGCTGGACTGTTCCGGCGGGGAGCGCCTGGAGCGCTGGGGGGACTATGTCCTGATTCGCCCGGATCCCCAGGTGCTTTGGCGGAGCCCCAAAGACGCCGCCTGGGAGCAGGCCCACGCGCTCTACCGGCGTTCCGCCAGCGGCGGCGGTGCCTGGGGGACGCGAAAACCCATGCCGGAAATTTGGACAATCGCCTACGGGGAGCTGCGCTTTCAACTGAAGCGTATGGGCTTCAAGCACACGGGGCTGTTTCCGGAGCAGGCGGTCAACTGGGACTTGTTGGGGCGGTTCATCCGAGAGGCCGGCCGGCCCCTGCGCATACTGAACCTCTTCGCCTATACCGGAGCCGCCACGATTGCCTGCCTTGTGGCGGGAGCCTCCGTGACACATGTGGATGCCGCGAAGGGAATGGTCACCTGGGCAAAGGAGAATGCCGCCCTGAACGGTCTCGCGGACAAGCCCGTCCGCTGGATTGTGGACGACTGCATCAAGTTCGTCCAACGGGAGCAGCGGCGGGGCAGGCAGTACGACGTCATCCTGATGGACCCGCCCTCCTACGGCCGCGGCCCGGGCGGCGAGGTCTGGAAGCTGGAGGATGAAATCCACGCGCTGATTGCCGACTGCGCGAAGCTACTCAGCCCGGAAGCGATTTTGATGCTGGTGAATACATACAGCACGGGCCTTTCGCCCGCCACGATGGCCTATATGCTCGGCATGGAAGTCGCCGCCCAACGGGGAGGCGCGCTGAGCAGTGATGAAATCGGCCTGCGGGTAGCGAACACAGGCTTTGTATTGCCCTGCGGCGCCAGCGCGGTCTGGAGCCGGGAAGCGCTGAATTTGTAAGGAGTGGTGCCCGGGATGCTCCGTGCTTTTTACTATGGCAGTGCAGATAATTTATATTTTGCACGAGGGGGAAATCTAATGAAAATAGTCATAATTACCAAAAATAAAAAAGATTTTTTAGACATATTACTCTTAGCTGATCAAGAGTATATGATTGATAAATATTTAGACAGAGGAACTTTATTTGCTTTGTATGATGATGATTTGAAGAGCATTTGTGTTGTTACAGACGAAGGTAATGGCAATT
>Ga0123353_10004866_pt1 | contig 17450 bp, 15 predicted proteins | sample TergutLab28metaG_3_FD_92763 | JGI IMG/M metagenome (GOLD analysis project Ga0123353, IMG submission 92763) | Labiotermes labralis P3 segment gut microbial communities from Petit-Saut dam, French Guiana - Lab288 P3 | ecosystem: Host-associated > Arthropoda: Insects > Digestive system > Gut ...
CGCGACGCAGTTCCCGGCACAGTTGTCTCAAAATCTGCGTCGGGCTCTTCGCCCTCGCGTTCGCCGCGCTGTGCGTGGCGTCCACAAGGATCGAATTGGACTTCAAAATCCCTTTTTCGATAGAATGCATTATCTCGGGTTGTTACAATAATGGGGATATTAGTGCTAGGAGCATAAATTCAGGTGCAGGAGGCATCGTTGGCACAATCAGTCAAGATTGTACCGTGACAAGATGTTCCAATGTAGGCACAATAGTCGCAATTTCAGAACCGCCAGACAATTATAACAATCCCAAAAGTATTTCTGGTGGAATAGCGGGATATGCACATCAGTCCTCATTGATTGAATCTTGCTCAAATTATGGACAAGTATTTGCTGAATCTACTTCTTATTGGTCTATAGCAGGAGGAATCGTTGGTCAAGCAGCTTCCTCTGTTCGCAATTGCTTTAACAGAGGCAAAATAAGCAGCTCCACTTTTGCAAAAACACAAGATGCGCAAGCTGGTGGAATTATAGGAAAAGCTCCTTATGATTCAAATGCATTAATTGAAAATTGCTATAACTTAGGAGAGTTGGCCATCACATGCACTGTAGGTACATGTGGAGCCATTATTGGCTTTGCCGTGCAAGTCACAGAACAAATAATCGTCTGGTTCACCTTTGCGATAGCCAAGGTATTCCTGTAGGATTTGGGCTAAGCTGTTCGCCATAGGAATGATAATTTGCCTGCCGTTCTTGGTTTCTGCCAATAGGATAAGCCCATTATCAAAGTCAAGGTGCTTGATTTGGATATTGATTGCCGTTCTAATGCGGTTGCCAGTGCCTATAAGGTAATTGGTCATAACCCATGAGCGGTATTCTGAAAAATTGCATTTTTTCAAGTCTGGCTTCTTTAGAAGCCTTTCAAGGTCGGCTTCGCTGTAAGTCTCTTTGATGGTTTTTTTCTGTTTGAGCAGTTCCACCTTGAATTGCTTGGTATAGCCCTCCTGCATGAAGTAGTAGAACATGGCACGAATGCCCCTTAAATAAGTATTGGTGGTTACCGTGTTGGCGTTCGTATTGTTTTCCAAATACTCGATGTACCCATAGAAGGTGTCTTTGCTGATGATGGCACAAGGTTGCTCGACATCGAAGAATTTCTTGAAATACTTAAAACAGCTTTCATAGTACAGGATGGTTTCGGGAGACAGCTTCTGAAATCGCTTCATTCGCATGAACTTGTCGAAGCCGTCTTGCACGGACATTGTGCCGAGGTCTTTTTCCATTAGGATTGTCTGCATGATAATACCCCCTTGATAATTTCTATTCAAAGAGGTGGCAGAAAAGCACTTTTTCCTGATAGAGAGATTATCCCGAATCCGCCGAAAAATCTCTGGGTCGGAAGCCAAAGTTCCCCTTTGGTTTGGATTTTCCGACAGCAACCGATTTTTGGACAAAGAAATAGGACAAACCCTTGACCTTCAACGGTTTGTCCTGCTTCCTTGGGATTGCCCTTTTTCTCCTGGTGACCCATCCGCGACTCGAACGCGGGACACCCTGATTAAAAGTCAGGTGCTCTGCCAACTGAGCTAATGGGTCATCATTAGCTGGGTCAGTATCACTGACCCAGCACTGAAACATCATACCCGATTTTGTTTTGTTTGTCAAGAATTATTTTATAATACCTGATCTGTGTCCAGCCGTGCGAACAGCGGTGCGGGTTTGTCCGTCACCTTCGTCCCGTTTGCCAGCCAGCCGAAGCTCTCCAGTGTGGACCAGATCCCCTCCAGGGCTGCCTCCGGATCGCGGTCCGGCTGCAACTGCCGCAGGATTCCCCGCGCGGCTTGGGGCATCGCCGGGGCGAACAGCGCCGCCAGGAAGCGTATGCATTCCAGAAGGTGATACAGCACAGTGGAGAGATAATCCCGCTTGCTCTCATCTTTCGCCAAAGTCCAGGGCGCGGTTTCGTCGATATACTTATTTGCGCGCTTTGCCAAAGAAAGGGCGGTGGCCATGGCGTCGGCCAGGCGACAGTCCTCCATGGCGATTGTATATTCTTTCACGGTGTTCAGCGCGAAGGCCTGCAATTCGCTCTCCAAGGCCGTGACATCGCGGGGGAAATCCGGAACGATCCCGCCAAAATACTTGTTTGTCATCGCGAGGGTGCGGTTGACCAGGTTCCCCAGCACATTGGCAAGGTCCCCGTTGTAGCGCTCGATCACGTTCTCGCGGGTGATGGTGCCGTCCACCGCGTGGGGCAGCTCGGCCAGGATATAATAGCGCACCGCGTCGCCGCCGATGATCCGCGCCAGCTCGTCGGCGTAGATCACGTTGCCCCTGGATTTGCTCATCTTGTCTGTGCCGGTGAGCAGCCAAGGGTGGGCGTACACCCGCTTGGGCAGTGGCTGCCCCAAGGCGTGGAGCATAATCGCCCAGGTGATGGTGTGGAACCGGCAGATGTCTTTGCCGATCACCTGCAAGTCCGCTGGCCAGTATTTTCGATACGTATCGCTTTGCCCGGAGGGATTGTTTTCATCTGCGTCGAACCCCAGCGCGGTGATGTAGTTCGAAAGCGCGTCGAGCCACACATACATCACGTGCTTCGGATCGAATGGCACGGGCACGCCCCACTGGATGGTGCTGCGGGTTACGCACAGGTCCTGCAAACCGGGTTTTAAGAATGAATTTATCATTTCGTTTTTGCGGCTTTTCGGTACGATGAAATCCGGGTGGTCCTCGAAGTATTGCTCCAGCCAGGCCTGGTATTTGCTTTGGCGCAGGAAATAGGCCTCTTCTTTCACCGGGGCCACCTCGCGTCCGCAATCGGGGCATTTGCCGCCGATCAATTCCGGCTGCGTCCAGAAAGACTCGCAGGGGGTGCAATACAGCCCCTCATACGCGCCTTTGTAGATGTCGCCCTGGTCGTAGAGTTTCTGGAACTCGGCGGTCACGGCGGCCTCGTGGTAGCCGTCCGTGGTGCGGATATACTGGTCGTAACTGATGTCCAGGGATTCCAGGACATCTTTTATAACGCCGGTGATACGGTCGACGTATTCCTTGGGGTGAACGCCTTCCTTCGCGGCGAGGTTTTCCACCTTCTGGCCGTGCTCGTCCGCACCGGCGAGGAACCACACGTCATAGCCCCGCATTCGCATCCACCGCGCGAGGGTATCGGCGATCACATGATCGCAGCAGTTGCCGATATGCGGCTTCTGCGTTGCGTAGGTAATGGCGGTGGTGATGTAATACTTAGGGCTCATGGGGTCCTCCGTTCTAGATTTTAGATATTAGACGTTAGACGCTGAATTGTATTCTAACATACTATTTGCGTGAATGCAATAGGCAATCTAAAGTCTTCCCTCTAAAATCTTACATCTATTTTTCATTCTTTCAATATGATTTACACATGCGCGTGTGCTAAAATTATTTCATCAAAGAAACAGGAGGAACATACTATGCGTTTTCATAGAGTGAAACGTTTCAAGCATTGCATTTCTCTGATACTGGCCTGCGCCCTAATGGCGGGCGTCTTCGCGGGTTGCGGCGGCAAGGCCAAAGCCATGGGCCGCTATGCCGAGGAACCCATCGGCCTTTCAGCGGATATCGGCCGGATCCTTCACACCGCCATGGACGCCGACGGCACGCTGATCTACTATGTCCAGGCCGAGGACGGCGCTGTTTGGCGCTATACGCGGTCCGTGGACGGCGGCGCCTCGGGTGACCCCATCCCCTGGCTGAGCGATCTGCTGGAGGGCGGCGGCGCGGTGTCCGGCCTTTCGGAATCCCACGGCCGCACGGTCTACGCCATCGTCGGCGACGGCGCGGGTAAAACCTCACTTTACGTCTCCGCCAACGGCCTGACCGCCGAGGCCATCGATATGCCCGGCTGGAGCGACATGGGCGGCTTCTTTGTGCAGCAGGGCGCCGGCGGCAGGACAATCAACGGCCCGCAGGGCCCGGGCGGCGCCGGTACCGCCGATAACCCCGGCGGTGCCGCCGCTTCGGCCAACCCGCAGGGCGCCGCGCCCGCGCCGGGCACGCCGGGCGGTTATAGTCCCCAGGGCCCGGGCGGCGCCGCCACGGGTGGTCCGCAGGGCGGCGTGCGCATCGACACCATGACGCTGCCTCAGGGGATCATCGCCCTGGACGACGGCTTCATCGTGACCTACATGCGCGGCGAGGTGGCCCAGTACGACGCTGCGGGCAAAAAGGTCCGCACGCTCTCTCCGGGCGGAGAAATGGGCATGCCGGGCCGCATCGGCGGTGGGAGCGGCAACAGCATGGCCGTGTTCGAAAATACCATTGCTCTGGCCGACGTTTCCAAACGGGAGATCAACCTATACGATCTGGCCACCGGCGAAAAGACAGACACGAAGCCCTTCGACGCCCTGGACAACAGCACCTGCGTCGGCCTGGACAAAGACGGCCTGCTCCTGGGCGACGCCGGCGGCGTCTACCGCTGGGTGGTGGACGATACCTGGGACATGGTCGTGGACGGCGAGCTGACCTCCCTCGTGATGCCCACCTTAAGCCTGGACGGCCTGTTCGACGACGGCGTGGGGACCTACTACGCCTTCCTCAGCGGCGACGCTCTCACCGGCGGCGAGGGCACGCAGCTGCTGCGCTTTTTCTTCGATGAAAGCCTCCCCGCCGAGCCCGATACCACCCTCAACATCTTCAGCCTGAACGACAGCACAACTGTGCGCCTGGCCATCGGCGCGTTCCAGCGTAAGAACCCCAACGTGCGCGTGCGCCTGGAGGTGGGCTTGGAGGACGGCGACGCGGCCACCACGGAAGATGTGGTTCGCGCCTTAAACACGCAGCTCATCGCGGGCAAGGGCCCCGATATATTGATCCTGGACGGCCTGCCCATCCAGTCCTATATTGAGAAAGGCGTGCTGCTGGATATTACGATGCTCGCCGCGGAGTTGACCGCAAGCGAGAACCTCATGCAAAATCTCACCGGCGCTTACGCCAGAGACGGCAAGGTCTACGGCCTGCCCGCCCTCTTCGGCCTGCCCGCCATGGTGGGCGACAAAGAATTCCTGACGTATTTCACCTCCCTGCATGACCTCGCGCAGACTGTGGAAAACTGGCCTGCGCAGTCCGTCACGCCGACCCCCATTTTACGCGCGCCGGACAGTCTCTATGACGAGAACACGGGCATGCTCATGGATTTCTACGAGGCCTGCGTAAGCAGCTTTACCAATGCCGGCGGCAGCCTGGACGAAGCCTCCCTGGCCGCCTATCTTGCCGACGCGCTTGCCCTCAGCGACGCCCTCAAGGCGATTACGCCCCAGGCCAGCGACCAGCGGCGCATGGGCATGGCGCTGTTCATCGCCAACGGCCGGCAGAGCGCGATGATGGACCCCAGGGCCGTCATGGACGTCGCCCAGGGCAACGCCCTTGCGACCACGCTGCAGATCTCCAGCATGGGCCCGCTGATGATGGTCTTCAGTCAGCTGGGCGAAAGCGAAAACATGGCGCTGCGGTCCCTGTTCGGGCAGCAGCAGTTTTACCCCCGCTGCGGCGTGGGCGTCGTATCCGCGGGCAAGCAGCAGGCTTTGGCCGAGGATTTCGTCTCCATGCTGCTCTCCAGCGAAGTCCAGGACAGCAACCTCTTCGACGGCCTGCCGGTCAACCGCGCCTCGCTGCAAAACACGCTGGACAGCCTGAAGGAGATGACCTACGAGCGCCTCGGCCGCGAGCCGGACGACATGGGGTTCATCGCCCTGTGCGAAAACCTGACCACGCCGCTGTTCGCCGACGAGACCGTGAAGGCCGCCGTGTCCGCCCGGATGCGCTCCCTGCTGGACGGCTCCATGACCCCGGAAGAGGCCGCGGCGAAGATCGTCAGCGACACGAAGCTCTATCTGGACGAAAAATAGCGTATGGAGGGGACGGTTTCCGGACGTCCCTGGGCAAAAGAATGCTGTTTTCACTTGGGGCGTCGGGGACGCCGCCCCCTACATGAGGTGTTTTCATGGAATTCCCTAAATTGCCCAAACTCCAGAACAAAACCCAGCGTACGGCCGCCAAACTGCTTGCGGGCTTTTTTGGGCTGATGCTGTTGTTCACGGTGGTATCCCGCGCGGCGGACGGCATGACCACCGCCACGGTGCAGGCCGAAAAGCCCTCCTCCGGCGTAATCACCGACCGCGTGACGCTGACCGGGACAATCAAGCCCATGGAAGACCTGGATATCACCCTGCCGGGCAACCTCTATGTTACCGCGGCGAAGGCGGAGCCCGGCCAGCGCGTGGAGGAGGGCGACGTCCTGCTGGAGTTCGACGAGGATGACGTGCGTGACCAGCTGAAAGCCCAGAAAAACAGTCTGGCCATCGCGGAAAACAAGCTTGCCATCGCCGAAAACGGGGCCTCCGTGGATACCTCCACCGCCGTGGCCAACGCGCAGCTCGCGCTGGAGCAGGCCCGGGCGGACTACGACCGCTTGGAGGACAAGCTCGACGTCGCGTACAACCGCGCACGGGCGGACTACAACGCCGCCAAAACGGAGCTGGACAAAGCCCAGAGAAACTACAGCGACGCGGTGGCCAAGGCAAAATCGGACCTGTCCGACGCCGCGCAGGCCAAGGTGGACAGTGCCCAAAAGGCCCTGAACAGCGCCAGGGACAGCGCGGTGGAATCCGAGGCCTCCGCGCGCTACAACTACGAAAAAGCCCTGGAGCGCGGCGACGGCCTGGAGATACAGCGTATGCTGGACCTGCTCAACAGCGCGCAGGCCAAAGGCCGCGAAAGTATTGCCGAGGCCCAAAGAGCCCTGAGCGAGGCGCAGTCCGAATTCATTAAATCCAAGTATACCACGGATGTCACCGACAAGCAGGGTGTGGTCTCGGCGCAGAGCGGCGTGGATTCCGCGCGGCGTTCGCTGCAGACAGCTGAGCGCGCCCTGGAGGACAGCAGCCGCAATGCCGACGACCAGCTGCTCACCGCCTCGCGGGCCGTCGACAAGGCGAAACGCGACCTGGAGCAAGCCAAACGCGACGCCGACGACAAGCTGCGCGGCGGCGAAAACAGCGCCCTACAGACCCTCAACGAAACCATCACCCTCAAAGCGGACATTGAATCCCAGGAAAAAACCATTGCCCTGCTGGAGGAGATCCTCGACATGGACGGCAAACTGCTTTCTCCCATAGAAGGCACGGTGCAGTCCATCGCGGGCACGGGAAAAACCCAGGACAGAGTGTCCGTCGCGCGGCTTGCGCGGGGCGACGCGGGCTTCTATTTCTCCGCGCGGGCGACCGCCGCCGATGCGGCCTCCCTGGCGGCGGGCGACACCGGCACGCTGACCTACAAAAGCGACGGCCGCGACCAGCGCGCGCAGGCCACGGTCACAGACATCGGCGCGGCGGACGACGACGGCAGCGTGCCGGTGAAGGCCTCGCTGCCGGAGGGCTCCTACCCCTCAGGCGTCACGGGCGAACTGGCCATCGCCCGCACCGGCGAGCGCCAGAGTACCTGCGTGCCCGTCAGCGCCCTGCGCAGCGATTCCGACGGCGACTACGTCCTCGCCCTGGAGGAAAAAAAGACCGTCACGGGCCTGACCTACACCGCCAAGCGCGTGGACGTGGAGGTGGTCTCCCGGGACAGCGCCCTGGTCTCGCTGAAAGGCGGGCTGGACAGGGACGCCCTGGTGGTCACCAGCGCCAGCAAGCCCATTGCGGAAGGGGACAGGGTACGAGTTGACAATTGACAATGAACAATAAACAATGAACAATTGAGGTTGCGTCATGAAAAAATATAGCACCCTGTATTGTGCATTGTGCATTGTACATTGTGCATTGTGCATTGCCCTCTGGTGCGCGGGTACCTTCACGGCCCAGCGGGCGCAGGATTCCCTGCGCGCCGTGGCGGCCCGGTGGCCCTCCGGTGGCGTGAGCCCCACGCAGATGGAAGCCCAGCTGGATATCTTTCGCGAGGATAGATCGCAGTGCGTGCCCGGCCTCACCCTGTGGGTGCAGTACGCCGCGCAGAATATATCCGACGGCGATGAGAATAGCGTACGAAGCGCCGTGTTGGAGCTCTACGGCTCTTGCGAAGACCTGCGTTCGGACAGATATCTCTCAGGCGGCGCACCTGCCAAAGGAAGCACCAAAACCTGCGCGGTGAGCCAGGGCGCGGCCTTCGCCCTGTGGGGCAGTGTGAACGTGACCGGCAAATCCCTCGCTTGGGGGGAACAGGAATATACTGTGCAGGGCGTATTCAAGGGCGAGGATTCGTTCATCATCGTGCAGGCCGAACCGGAGAGCAAGACGCTCTTCCCCAACATGCAATTGCGATTGGCGAACAATGGAGGCCGTCAAGCGGCGGCGGAGTTCCTCGCCCGCACGAATTTCGGCAGCCCGCAGCTGCTGGACATGCCCCTGCTGGGCTGGGCGTTCGGCCTGCTGGCCTCCCTGCCCGCGTTGCTGATCGGCCTATGGCTGCCGGCGCGCTTGATTGCGCATGGCCTGAGATTGCGCAAACAGCCGCGCAAACTACTGTATTTTGTCGGCCCTGCGGTTCTGGTTTCAGCGATGGATATCTTCCTGCTCAGCCGGGGCGGGGGAGTGCCCGCCGCGCTGATTCCCTCGCGCTGGTCGGATTTCGACTATTGGAGCACGCTCGCGAAAAATCTTGGCGAGCATGTGAAAGCCTGGCTTGCCATGCCGCAGGCGGGGGATATCGCTACGCTGTTCTCGCTGCTGGGCACGGCGCTGCTGGTGTTCGCCTCATTGCTGGCGATGACATTGGCTTTAAGCAAAACGCGGGTGCAAAAGCCCATGCACGCCCTGGTTGCCTGTGGCTGCTGCGTGCTGGTGGTGTTCCTCGCGGCGGCGTTTTACGCGGGCAGGGGAGGGCTGCAAATCAGTCTGGCTATGTGGCTGATGCCATGCCTGTGGATCGTGACGGACTGTGCATTGTCCTGGTGGAAGGGGGGCGCGCCGCTTGAAGCGAAAGCGTGACTGTAGGGGCGGCATTCTTGCCGCCCGTCTACAAAAAAACACCGCTCGTCTACAAAAAAACACCGCTCGTCTACAAAAAAACACCGCCCGCCGGCATCAAACGACCGTCGTCCGCCGGGAAAATCTGACTCCCTGGCTGTTCCTCGCGCCCAGCCTGCTGTTCGTAAGCGTCATGGTGCTGCTGCCCTTCGCGGATGCCGTGCGGCGGTCGTTCTTCTCCGCCATGAGCCGCAAATTCGTGGGGCTGGGAAATTACATCGCGGTATTTCAGAATCCGGCGTTCCAGCTGGCCGCGAAGAATACGGCGAAGTTCGCGCTGGTATGCATCCCCCTGCTGTTGCTGTTCTCTTTGTTGCTCGCGTTGATGCTCAACGCCGTGAAGGACAGCCGGGGTCTGTTCAAAATGGCCTTCCTGCTGCCGATCGCCATACCGGTGGCCTCCATGGTGTTGCTGTGGCGTATTTTGTTCCACCAGCACGGCCTGCTGAACATCGCCCTGGGCTGGGTTGGCCTCGACCCTGTGGACTGGCTCAATACCGGCTGGGCCTTCGGCGTGCTAGTGTTCACGTACCTGTGGAAGAACGTGGGCTATGACATGGTGCTGTGGATCTCGGGCCTGAGCGGCATCAGCCCGGCGTTGTACGAATCCGCGCAGATCGACGGCGCGAACGCCTGGAAGCGCTTCTGGCGCATCACCCTGCCGGGCCTGACGCCCACGCTGTTCACCATCACCGTGCTGTCGCTGCTGAACTCCTTCAAAGTTTTCCGCGAAGCTTATCTGATCGCCGGCAGTTACCCCAACGACAGCATCTACATGCTGCAGCACCTGTTCAACAACTGGTTTTTGAACCTGGACGTGGACAAGATGTGCGCCGGGGCGGTGCTCATGGCGCTGATGGTGTTTTTGCTGATACTTGGCCTGCAAAGGGTGTGGGGCCGCACACGTTAGCCTGTAGGGGCGGCTAGCAAGCCGCCCGAGAAAACTATTGTATTGTTTTTCGGGTGGCTTGCTAGCCACCCCTACAGATTGTTCTAATACTACTGCGCAACAAGAATCATTGCGCATCATGCTGCGCAAAAAACCATACACCAAAGCTTTTTGCTTGCATTCTGCTATGCTTCTAATTGCGGAGTAGTATAACCTACAGAAAGGCCAGCCAATGAAATTGCGAAGATACGGCATGCTGTGCGCGCTTTCCTTCCTCTCGTTTTTCGTGGTCGTGCCCCTGTGGCTGCTGGTCTCCAGCTCCTTCATGGGCGGGCGGGAAGCCGCGCAGAGCTTCGCCCCCGTGCTGGAGAACGCCGAGGGCTTTGCCCTGTGGCCCTTGATCCCGCGCTACCCCACGCTCAAGCCCTACGTAGAGCTCCTGCTGGATACCCCGCAGTTCTTCGGCATGTTCTGGAATTCCGTGGCGCAGGTATTCCCCCTGGTGCTGGGGCAGGTGCTCCTCGGCGCGCCTGCTGCCTGGGCCTTCGCAAGATACGAGTTTCGCTTCAAAAAAGCACTTTTCTTGCTATATATTGTCCTGATGCTCATGCCCTTTCAAGTTACCATGGTCTCGAGCTATCTGGTGCTGGACGGCCTGAAGCTTATGGATACCATTTGGGCCATCATCCTGCCCGGGGCGGCGAGCACCTTTCCCGTGTTCATCATGACGCGCTTCTTCCAGGCCATACCCGCTTCCCTTACCGAGGCTGCCGCCATGGACGGCGCGGGGCCCTTCAAGGTGTTCCTGCGCGTGGGGCTGCCCCTGGGCGCGCCGGGAATCCTCTCGGCCGTGGTGCTGGGCTTCTTCGAGTACTGGAACGCCCTGGAGGTCCCGCTGACCTTTCTGAAGGACAAGAGCCTGTGGCCGCTTTCGCTGTACCTGCCCGCGATTTCCTCGGAAAACTTAGGTGTGTCGCTCATCGCCAGCGTGGTGATGCTTACGCCCGCGCTGCTGATCTTCCTGTTTGGGCAAAAGTACCTGGAACAGGGGATTAGCGCGGCGGGGATGAAGGACTAGGAGAGACTGTAGGGGCGGCTAGCAAGCCGCCCGTATTGTTAAGAGGCGGACAGAATATAATTGTTATTAAGAGGCGGGCGGCTTGCTAGCCGCCCCTACAGCCCGGAGGTAGTTTTATGCCCAACTTACACATCGATACCGTCAACAAGCATTACCCCGGCGGGGTGCACGCCGTGAAGGACCTCTCCATGGAGATCATCGAGGGGGAGTTTATGGTGTTCGTCGGGCCCTCGGGCTGCGGCAAGACCACCCTGCTGCGCATGATCGCCGGGCTGGAGCAGATCGACGGCGGGGAGATACGTATGGGCGATAAGGTCCTCAACGACGTGCCGCCAAAGGACCGAGACATCGCCATGGTGTTCCAGAATTACGCGCTGTATCCGAATATGAAAGTATTTGATAACATAGCCTTTCCATTACAAATGCGCAAGGTGGGCAAAGCTGAAATTAAAATCGCAGTGGAGGATGTGGCCCGCAAGCTGGATCTGCTCGAGTTGCTTGGGCGCAGACCGGGGGCGCTCTCGGGCGGGCAGAGGCAGCGCGTGGCCCTGGCTCGGGCCATGGTGCGCAGGCCGCGCTTGTTCCTCATGGATGAGCCTCTTTCCAACCTGGACGCCAAGCTGCGCGTACAGATGCGCCGCGAGATCGTGGCGCTGCAGCGGGAACTGGGCGTGACCACCGTCTACGTCACCCACGACCAGACCGAGGCCATGACCATGGGCAGTCGCATCGCGGTGATGAAGGACGGCGTCCTGCAGCAGGTAGATACCCCCCGTGGCATCTACGAAAGCCCGGCGAATCTGTTCACTGCGCTGTTTATCGGCTCGCCGCCCATGAACACCTGGGAGAACGAAACGGGGGTTACGCTGGGCATCCGTCCGGAGCATGTGCTGATTGCACGGGCAGGGGAGGGTATGCCCATGCACGTGCAGAGCGTTGAGAATACAGGCCGGGAGGTTTTTGTATACCTGAAGGGGGAACAAATCCCGCGCACACTGACGATGGCGGTTGGCGCGGAATTTCAGGGGGAACCGGGGGATGTGGTGTGGATAAGGATGAATGAAAGTGCGATAAGGCGGTTTGGCATGTAGAGACGCACGGCGTGCGTCTCTCAAAAAAATACTCTAAGAGCCTGTGTTCATAGCTACATCATTCATCCGGGCTTCCTCGCCACAATCCGTTCGTACGCGTGCCTGTGCCACGGGCTGCTGGAGTGCCTGTCCCGGAAAGTGCCCTCGAGGTGGTTCAGGATGTCCCAGTCCCGGTACATCGCCGGCAGTTCTCCTACGTCGAACGGGCTTTTCGTGACGGCTACCATGTCGGGCGCGGCGGGCAAAAGGTCCGAGGTGGGCCCCTTGGAGAAAGTGACCGCATCCGGGTTTTGATAGGATTGCTCCCCAGAAGGGTTTCCCTATTTTTGCATTCTCCCTACGGTCATGTCGACTACGTCGAGCATTCTCATTTCTTATTTGCCCCTTGTGAGGGCCTCCTCCAGCGCCTTCGCCAGCTGGTCCGGGCAGGAGGTCGCTTTGTTGCCACAGCGCGTGCCTCTGAACTTGCGGATGACCTCCTCGGCGCGCATGCCCTCCACCAGGCGCGAGATGCCCGTGAGGTTCCCCGCGCAGCCGCCTTTGAAGTTCACCGAGCGGATTACGCTGCCGTCGAGCTCCACGGTGATGCCCCGGGCGCACACGCCGGTGGGCTTGTATTGGTATGTCATGTGACCTCCCTATTGTTAGTCCCCGGCGATGAGCCAGAGCAGCTTCCATTTGCCGTCTTTTTGCTCGATGCACAGGCGGTAATCTATTGGCGAGCGGAAATATTTCCATTGAACATAGCCGGCTGCGCCAGAAAGCGTCTTTATGCTTACGAAATCTTCGGGGCTTTTTTCCCAGAGCATATCGCTCTCATTGTAGTGATATTCGAGAATACTGTAATCCAGTGTGCCGATTATCTTTGATCCAGTGCTCGCGTTTTCATATATAGGCACGTCTTTGGCAATGATAGCATGGTGCTCAAACGAGTCCAGGCCGGTATTTCTAAAATCGGTGAAAGTATAGGGCGCAACAAAGCATTCTCCAAATCCAGGACTGTACTCTTCCGCCTGATAGTAAACCCCGCCCAAGGCAATGATCGCCTCCAGTTCATCCCACAAGCTCTTTCCATAGTGTTGCTCTATGCCTTTCCAGTGCTCATAAAAATATTCTTTCCCGGGATCCCCGCCAAAGCTGGACATAACTCCATCATCCAGTATGCCATCGATGAAGTTCATGTCTTTGCCGCGCACGGCAGCGGTGAACTCATTGTAGAAGGCCTCGAACCCGGCATCAAAGGCCTGTTTCGGCGGGAACAGCTGGTGCTGCGTCACGGTGAATTGGACTTCATCCGGTGTGACCGTAACGGGCTCTGTGGTGGTTACTGTCGCCTCCGATGATACTTCGGTCGGAACCAAAGTCGTGGCCGGTTCTGCCGGCGCTTGGGTACAGGCTGCCAGAAGCAGCAGGATGGCGGCGCATAAGACCAACAGTCGCTTCATAATAGACTTCCTCCTTACAGCTGTGAAGCTATTCTCAATGATAAATCGACAAGACTCCCGCGTATGTCCGCTCTGCTGTGCCATTGACGCGAATCCCATTCGTCGCCGGTCAAATCGTCGCCGCCGTACAGGATTTGCCCCAAAACCACGCCGCGGAACTGAGCGACAGCAAACAACGCGGCGGCCTCCATCTCGACCGTCACGCAGCTTTCCGATGCCCTCAACGCTATTTTACCGTCGGTTTCCCTGTAAAACGCGTCGGTTGTCCAGGTCTTTGCCTTGATGTAGGGCAAATTCTCTTTTTCTAATTGCTCTTCAATAACTGCCAGCGCGTACTGGTTGCATTCGATTTCCCGCGAGGGCGCGGCATAATGATAGGAGGTGCCCTCATCCCGCACGGCGGCGTAGGGCAGCACCAGGTGCCCGACCTGAATGTCCTTTCGCAACACCCCGGCCCCGCCGCAGACGATGAAGGTTTCAAAGCCCATGGCAATGAGTTCCTCCAGTTGGGCGGCCGCGCCGGGGGCGCCCACATAGCCCAGCGTGAGCCCTACGCGCTGCTCGCCCGCCAGCGTTTCATAGATGGGCATGCACAACGTCTCGGAACGAAACTCCGCGATTTGCTTCAACAGGCCCTCTTCCGCTTTTTGCCGAATTACCTCGCCGAAGAAGGCGATCACGCAGGCCTTCGGCACAGCAATTTTTTCGACCTGCCTTGATGGCTCTATTTTGGCTGGGGTGTCCGGATCGAATTCCAGTATGGGAAAAAGATTTTTTTCAAGCAACTTTATCACTCCGCCTTCAGCACCTTCCGGAACACCGCCGCGTGCGAGCTGGAGATGAACTTATCCACGTGCATGGACCCGAAGAACCAGCGCTTGAAGGTGCAGCACTTGCCCAGCTCCTCGAAAAAGGTGTTTAGGCCCGTGACCTCGCCGCCGACAGATGTGGTCTGCTGTTTGAGCTGCAAAAAAGCCTTGATCTTCATGGGCGGCTCGTGGGTGATGATATAGTCGATGCGGCCCCGGACGCGCTCGATGGCGGCGGCGGCCCGGTCGAACTCCTCCCTGGAGGGGATCTCCCAGCTGGAGCGCGCGTCGTCCTGCTCGCGGAAGTCGTCGTCGGGACTCACGCCGCCCCCCATGGTAAAGACAGTCTTGCCCTCGATGGTATAGATCTCGCCCCGCAGAAGGTGGAACAGGTTCCCGCCGATGCGCCGCGCCGGGGCCTCGCCCCATTCCTCCACGGGGTACTGCCCCAGCAGGGCGAAGTTTTCGTGCACGCCGTCGATGAAGCACACGTTATAGCCCAGCTTGCCGATCTTCTTCAGCGCGGCCCGCTCTTCCTTGGAGCCGTCCCAGACGAAGCCGAAATCCCCGCACACCAGCAGGGTATCGCCCTTTTTCAGCTGCCGCATCTCCTTCGAGCCGAAGCGCTCGATATCGCCGTGCAGGTCCCCGGTGACGTAAATCATGGTGGTTCACCCCGCAAAAAAGAATTTGCTTTTTTATGATAGTATGCTATAATAGACTTCAGACGTTAGATGTTAGACATTAGATATTCTATGCCAAACGCCCCTGTCCAATGTCTGGAATCTAAAATCTAAAATCTATTATACTATACTTCGGGGCTGGTTGTCTATGCATATTTTAAAAAAGGCGAAAAAAGTTTCACTGGTTATCGTACTGATATTAGTCCTTCTGGCTGGGAGCTTCCTCCCGGCCGGGGCGGTGTTCAACAACCTGCTGCGGGACGTCGGGATCACCGGCGTGTCCGAGATCCTGTTGCTGGAAAGTTTGGACGACGGGGGCAGCGTCATCTTCAGCCGCAACGCGGGCACGCGCACCGCTCCCGCCTCTCTGACGAAGATCATGACGGCTATCCTGGTCCTGGAGCACTGCGCGGACTTGAACGAGGTCGTCGCCGCGCCGGCCTACTGCCTGGAGCTGCTCCACGGCACGGGCAGCTCCAACGCGGGCATCCGCGCCGGCGAGGAGCTCACCGTGGAGCAGTTGCTCTACTGCATGCTGCTCAACAGCGCCAACGAGGCCGCCACCATCCTGGCGGACTATGTCTCCGGCAGCCAGGAGGCCTTCGTGGCGAAGATGAATGGGAAGGCCAAAGCGCTCGGCTGCGAAAACACCCAATATACAAACGCCCACGGTCTGGACGAGGAGGGCCACTACACCACAGCGGCGGACATCGCGAAGATCGCCCGCTACACCCTGGGCCGGGATTTCAAGGGCGGGGCGGTTTTCGAGCGGATCACGGGCACGGTGACCTACGAACTCCCGGCGAACAACATGCACGATAAGGCCCGCACCCTGCTCACCACCAACCGGATGCTCAACAAGTATTACCCCGATTACTTTAGCCCGAACGTCACGGGGATCAAGACCGGCTCCACGGAGGATGCGGGGGACTGCGTTGTCGCCAAAGCCTCGCAGGGGGGCTATAATTACCTGTGCGTGGTCATGCGCGGGCAAAAGGTGGAGCTCCCCGGCAATAACTACGCGGTCAACACCGCCTTCGTGGACGCCAAGGCTCTGCTGGACTGGACCTTCGCGAATATCCGCCTGAGGCAGGTGGCCGAACAGGGCAAGGCTGTGGCGGGCGTGCCCGTGGAGATGGCGCGCAATGTGGACTACCTGCAGCTGACGCCCAAGGAAAACGTGTACGCCCTGGTGCCCGAGGGCATAGGCAGCGGCAACGTGCTCGTGGAGCCCATAGCGGATACCATGCCGCAGAGCGTCACGGCGCCCATCCAGCAGGGGGATTTTGTTGCCATCGGCAGCATCCAATACGGCGGGGAGGAGTTCAAGCAGGTGGATTTGGTGGCCGCCGAGAGCGTCGCCCGCAGTGCCACGATGTACCTGGTGGGCCTGGCCAGGCAAGCCGTGCGCTCGCTGCTGGCAAAGGCGCTGCTGGGGGCTGTGCTCGTCGCCGCCGGGATTTACATCGGCGTGCTGCTGCTGCAAGCCTACCGCAGGCGCAGGGACCGGCAGCTGAGGGTGGTGCCGGATATCACGAAAAGATAAAAAGGTGGGCGGTTGGTTAGCCGCCCACCTTTTTTATCTAGTGATATCCTAGAACCAATTCATCCAGAACCAGCCGAAGCAAATGGACCGCAAAATCCATTGCACCCAATTTGGGAGCTTCTGCCACCATTTTTTAGGCGGGGTGGGAGTGGGGTTAGCATATTCTTCAATCATATCCCAGATCTTTTTTGCTTCTCTGTCTACGTCCAGCCAGAAAGCGGTATGAGCGGCAAGGTTGCCTGTCTTGTCCAACCCGTTATCACCATAGTGCCATATCCCGCTTACTCTGTATCCGTCTTGGTATATTCTCGAAAACCAATCCTCAAAATCATCAATTGCCTTGTCTATTTTATTGAGATTCGCGATAGTGCTTTTCATGTCTATATAGCGAAAGCCCAACATGATATATGCAGAAAGGCCTTTCGTCAGGGCTGCCTTATAGGCGTTGAATGTATTCATGAACGCGGGAGTGAAATAGTTGCTGAAGAGGGTGTCCAGATCGGAAAGAACCTGCGCGGAATCTGATTGTAGCGTTCCGTTTGCATATGCGGCCGCGAGTGCGTCCAAGTCATTATGGGTATCCAATGGATATTTGCTGATGAAATTGACTTTGACTTGATATGCTGTCAGAAAAGCACTATCAAGAGGCTTTGCAAGGCCAGCGTTTAATTTCAGCTTCAATTACAGGATTGCCACTTGCCCTGAAGAATTCATAGGCCTCTGCCGGGTAAATAAATTCCACGGCTAACAACAGATTTGACCAGTACCCATCGTAATAATCCGCCGCCCCGGCCCCCACCATCCCGCTAACGCATATCCCCAAACCCATCGCCAACGCCAGTAAAATGCTTAGTGATTTCTTCATGCCTAATACCTCCTACAAATTTTGTTACGACCATTATAGGACATATAGTCCTATTTGTCA
>Ga0123353_10004868_pt1 | contig 17450 bp, 11 predicted proteins | sample TergutLab28metaG_3_FD_92763 | JGI IMG/M metagenome (GOLD analysis project Ga0123353, IMG submission 92763) | Labiotermes labralis P3 segment gut microbial communities from Petit-Saut dam, French Guiana - Lab288 P3 | ecosystem: Host-associated > Arthropoda: Insects > Digestive system > Gut ...
AATGGAGAAAGAAATTATATAAATCAGTTATATTTGGAAAACAATAATTTCCAATATAAAGAAAAACAGATAAGAAACTGGGATAGTGGAAAAGATTATAGCGCTATGGACTTAACAAAAAGCCCGCTGAATTATGAGGATATGCAATCTGTTTTTGATGAAGAAGGAGAAGATACTGGAGAAAAAGAAGTTGTAAGTGTTGAAATAGAGCTTGAGGAGATGCTTTATGGAGGAGTAAATAACTGGTATTACGGAATATGGATGGGAAACCAGAAAAATGAAAACAGGTTCATGGAATCGCTTTTGAGAAGTCAAAAAGAAAATGCCTTTGATCTAACAGAAGAACAGATAAATCAAAAAAAAGAGAATATAAATAATAATCCTGATGAATACGAGAGAGATGCAAAGCAACCTTTGTTTATAAAGATGAGCGCCAATGTTTATGGAGAACTTGATGAGGAAAGTATTGTTTTACTGGAAATATCAAAAGGCGAAAAGCAGATAGAAATAGACGAAGATACAAAATTTGTTATGGATGGAGAGTATAAAAAAGGGGAATCTCTTGAGAAAGATTTTTTGATAGGAACAGTATCAACAGTCGTAAAAAGTGTACTTGAAATATCAGGGGATGAACTTGTAACAAAAACATATGATTTAAAATATACACCGTTTATTAAAGGTGATTTTATACATACAAGCAGATTCGGCGGCAGCAGTTACTATGAAATAGATGGGATAAGAACTTCGCAAGGAGGTGTTTCATCTGGCAGCTGCATGGATATGGTAAAAATTAGAAAAAGCAATAATGAAAATACAGAAACAACAAAAGGGGCGAATATTAATTTGCCTATTAGAAATGTAAGCAATATAGTTGATGGTTTTAGACAGCTTACAACAAACTCTGTTGGAGCAAGCGGAAGTCAGAGCAAAAACAGCGGCTCTTCCAGTATGATACAGAGCTATCAGGATATGAATGGTGATGGAGTCCCTGATATTGTGCAGAAGAAAGGAAATAATATAACAGTTACTCCGGGAAGTGCTGAAGGTTTTGGAAAAAGCTATACACTAAAAGGAATAAGCGGAGATTTAAGCAGGAACACAAATAGCACAATTGGTTATGGCGGATCTGTAAATGGAGGGACTTCTATTTATATGGAATATTCTCCAGGTGGCTGGGTAAGATCAGCAACTGTTAGTGGAAGTTCATCAAACAGCTATAATTATACAAGCGGAAGCAGCGAACAGCGGCTGGGTTTTTTAGATATAAATGGGGATGCGCTTCCAGATTATATAGATGGCGGAGCACTGATATTTAATACAGGAGAAAACTTTATAACCTCAGATAAAGCATCATATTCTCTTTCAGGGCTTAGTAAAACCGAGAATGTGAGCCTTGGTTTTTCAATACCTTTATCAGGCAAAAGTTCTGAGAGTACAGGGCAAGGCAATAATACAGGGATAAATTATTCAATAGGCGGAGGGCTTAGCTATTCTGTTTCAATGAATAGTACCAAAGAAAAACTTATAGATATAAACGGAGATGGTCTTGTTGATAAAGTAACGAAAGAAGGGGAATATTTTAAGGTATACCTTAATTTAGGCAATAAATTCAGTGATACTCCAATAATGATAAAAGCAAAAAATTGGGATCTTGAAAGAGACAGAGTTTCACTTGCAACAAGAACAGATGGAAATCTTTTGACATCTGCCATAAGCAATCTTCCTGTAGTGGGTAGAATTGCAAATAGCATGGGCTTATTTAATAGCATAGGAGATGGCATTCAGATCAATCCTCTTGGTCTGGATGATAAATATTTTAATGTAATCGATGGGAATAGCTCTGTAAGCGCAGGGATAAATGGAACTCTCAAACTTGATCTTAATATATCCATTAGACTGCCAATACCATTTGTGAGGATATATCTTAATATAACTCCAGTAAGCGGTGGTGCTGGAATAAATGGAGGAACAAGCCTTAGTGCAATATCTGTAGAAATGACAGATATAGATGGAGATGGTCTTGTTGACAGAGTTATCAGGATCCCTGCTACTGGCCGCATTTATGTTCAAAGAAATATTACTGGGAAAGTGGGGCTTTTAAATAAAATAATATTACCTCAGGGAGCATGGTATGATCTTGAGTATAAAAAAGAATGGAACACCTACTATATGAGCCAATCAAAGTATGTGTTTTCAAAGATCATAATGCATGATGGCTGTCTTAAAGAGGGAAATGCAAAGCTAAATCATGGCAGCTTCCATGAGTATAAAATTGAGTATGAGTATCATGATGGTTACTATGACAGAGGAGAAAAAGAATTTTATGGGTTTAGTAAAGTAATAACAAAATATCCTGATGGGCAAAAAAAAGAGAGTTATTATGCCATGCCTTTAAATAAGGGAGTAAATAGAGAAAAGGTCTCTGACTCATATTACAAAAAAGGGATGAAAGTGGAAGAAGTAGTTTACTTTATAGACCGATTACAACCCAATGAAGAAAAAATATTTGAGCATATAGTATATTCCCTTGATTCTTCTCCTCATGCAAGAGTGATAAGAGAAGAGACCAGTCAATATGATCTGTTAAACACAAATGAGAAACTTACCAATAAAGTAGAATATATCTATGGAAGTTATGGGAATGTAATACACATAAATAGTGAGTGGAAAGATAGCAATGGAAAAGATAAAAGATTATATGCAAATATAGAGTATAACTTTAATAACAGTGCCTGCTATCTGCATAATCACCCTACAAAGATAGAAGTCTATGACAAAGATTATAATCTCTTAAGAAAAAGAGCAGGCACATATAGCAATAACACAGGTTCATTAATAATGCTTACCCAATATGATGGAGAAAAAGAAAGCGTGAGTGAACTAACATGGGATACATACGGAAACTTGAAAAGTATTAAAGACTCTGGTGGCGCTGCTGTAAACTATGAATATGATTCTATTTTGAATCAGTATGTTACGCAAATAAAAGTAAAAGGTATTGGTACAGAAGAGTATAGTTCTTTTATGGAGTGGGATATCAGGTATGGAAGAAAAATATTGGAAGAAGATGAGAATCAAAATCAAATAAGATATGAATATGATGTTTTTGGAAGGTTATTTAAAATCTACAGCCCTTATGATAATTATCCGAATGGAACACCCAGTGTAAGATACACATACCATATAAAAGAAGGTTCTCCATGGTATGCGATAACAGAAAACAAAGTTCTTTTTGATGAGAGTAATGATGATGTAATTAAGACAGTAATAATAACAGATTATCTTGGAAGGATATATCTTACTGCAAAGAGCGGAGTAAAGAGGGGAGATAACGGGCTTGATAAAGATGGGTTTAACATTTCCGGAGGTGTAGCATATGATGAAAAATGGAGGGTCATAGAAGAAGGGCCGAACCAATTTGCAGAGGGGGATATAGATACCCTTTTATTAAAAGCGCCTTTAATCTCTTTATTAAGACCAACAAAAAAAGAATATGATAATCTCGACAGAGTGGTAAAAGTAACGCTGCCTGATAATGCAGAACAGAATATAAAGTATGGGATAGAGGGAAATATAAGTTATTTAGAAGTAAAAGATTTGCTTGGCAATGTTATAAGAGAAGAGAAAGACAGTAAAGGGAATATTACTAAGGTATTAAAATATGAAAATGAAAAGAGCAGATTACTTACAAGCGCAGAGTATATTTATGATGAGATAGGACAGCTGCTCATTGCAAAAGACCATAAAGAAAATCCCTTAAAAGTAAGTTATGACCTCATGGGAAGAAAAAAGAGTATTGAAAGCTCAGATATGGGAAGAAAAGAATACAAATATGATACAAGAGGAAACCTTATAGAAGAGAGCGACAATGTACTAAGGTCAAAAGGTTATGTAATAAAGTATGAATATGATGGATTAAACAGATTAATAAAAATAATCTATCCGCAAACTAAAGCTGTAACTTATGAGTATGGTAAAAACAGTCACAGAAATATAAATGGAGCAAACAGGCTTACAAAGTTAACAGATGAAAGCGGCTATACTTCTTTTGAATATGGAAACCTTGGAGAAGTGACAAGGGAAGAGAGAAAGATAGAATTGCTTTCACCTGGAAAAGCTTTATCTCCTCAGGTTATGGAGTATAGAAGCGATTATCTGGGAAGGATGCAGGAGATAACTTATCCTGATGGAGAAACAGTAAGTTATATTTATGATAAAGGAGGGCAAATCAGGAATGTAAAAGGAAATAAGTTTAATAATCGTGAAGTAAGTTATATAAAAGATGTTGCTTACAATGAGTATGGAAACCGCAAGTTCATAGAGTATGGGAATGGAGTTAAGACTTATTATGATTATGATGAGAACAGAAGGTGGCTTAAAAGTATAAAAACTCAAGGGGAGATCGAGCTACAGAATATTACTTATAGTTTTGATCTTGCAGGAAATGTATCAGGTTATGATAATATTGCACGCAGTTATGAGACAAGACAAAGTTATGAGTATGACCATTTGTATCAACTGATAGGCGCGCAAGGAAGTCATAAATCTAAACCATTTGATAATCTTTCTATGCATCAAATATCCACATACAGCCAGAAATTTTCTTTTGATACAATAGGCAACATGAAGAAGAAAGAAAGCAAAAATTCCTTAAACTTTGGCGCTGCATTAGGGGATAATATAAATTACAATAATGATTATATATATTACGAAGAATATGGTCACAGACTAAAACAGTGTGGAAATATCTATTACCAATATGATCTGAATGGCAATCTAACGTTGGAGAGGGAAGGAGGTTTGCCACCAATAAATGAGAGAGATATGAATTACTACAAGCTAAAAGAGAATCTCTATTATTCAGAGTATGGGTTTGCACTGGGAGATGCAGAAGATGTTGCAAATAGTAATGGTATAAACAAGCCATATGAACGAAGGTTTAAGTGGAACGAGCGGAATCAGATGATCCTAAGCGAGGATAAGAGGGCAACTGTAAGGTATGTATATGACCATGAAGGGCAGCGTGTTAACAAGCAGACCATGGGAGGAGGCGAGAGTTTATATTATAACAGCATGTGGAATATAAGATATCTTCCTGCATACAATAATAATTTTAGGGAAAGCAAGCATATATATGTGGGGCAGAGCAGGCTTGTGACAAAGAACAGCGATATAGGTTCTAAGGCTGCAAATAATCCAACAAATGATGAGCTAAGTACTTATTATTATCACAGCGATCACTTGGGAAGCGCGCAATTAATAACAGATCACAAGGGCAATGAATATGAGAGGCTTGAATATACCCCTTACGGAGAGCTATGGATAAACCAGAAGAAAGATGGTGCAATAGACACCATGCCTTACCGGTTTACAGGTAAGGAGCTTGATGAAGAAACTGGATTTTACCATTATGGAGCGCGTTACATGAACCCAGTGACAAGCAGGTGTCTATCAGCAGATCCTGCTATCAGTGAGTACATACCGCAAGCGCCAATCAACGATGAAGCAAGAAGATACAACCAAAATCTTTCCGGTATGGGCGGTATATATAATATAATCAATTTGCATACATACCACTATGCTGGAAATAATCCTGTTAAATATATTGACCCGGATGGAATGAGGATAATGAAATATGATGATAATTATCTAATGCAAGATGCATCATGGAGCAGCAACGAAATAGGAAACGGTTCTGATTTAATGGAAAAAGCAGGATGCGCTGTTGTGATGGTATCAAAAGCTTTTAATACTTTATTAAGAAATTTTGATCCTGATTCAATCAATAAAACAAAAACTTACTTTTCTGGTTCTAATATTGATATGTCAAAACCAGCAAGAGAGTGGGGGCTTGAATATCAGGTATTCTCAACTTGTCTTAAAGCAAAACTTGAACAATTTAAGGATTCCAAAACCGAATATGCAATTGGAGCGCAAGTAAAATATAGCGCAAAAGGGAATCTTCATTTTGTTAATGTGGAAGATATTGTGACTCTTAAAGATGGAGAGACTTATATACAGATAAGTCCAACTTCTAAATGGGATAAATCAAAAACAATAAGACCAAGAGATAGTTGGATAGTAGAGGATGGAAAAATGTATATAAATTTGAATGATGTAGAAAATATAAGAGTATTTTCTTACAAAAATACGGAGAGAGAAAAAAGATGAAAAAAATAGCACTGTTTGTTTTGATAAGTATAATATTGGCAGCTTGCTCTGCTGATGATAAATCTTTTAAGGTTTCTTCTTTAAAAGATAGTGAATATTTAGAATATGAATATGAATTGGGCAGCCGTAGTATAGATAAAACAAAACTGATCATTTATAAAGTGGATAATAATAAAAGAGAAGTTATAAAAGAAATGATTGGTCTTTTATCTATAGATGTTATTATTTCAAATAATAAAAAAGATTGTTTTTTTCTTATTGATGATGGAGAAAAAAATAATTCATTAGGCAATTTATGGTTTCTTGATGGAAATACAGGTAAAGGTGAAATTATTCTTAAAACTTCACCGGTTTTTACAGTATCTGGCAATAGTGAATTCATATGTTATAGAGAGAATAAATATATAAAAGAAGAAGCAGGAGCAAAGTTAGCAATACCTGTAGTCCATGTTTATTCTCTTAAAGATAGAAAAATAATAAAAACACTAGATTATCATGATAACGAATTAAAAGATTTATATGGTGTTGGGGTTAATGTTGAATATAAAAAAACATCAAATAGCTTTTTAATAAAATATTATATCGAAGATTATAATATAGTAATGGGAAAAATTGATCTTAATAGTATGGAGTTTATAAGAGACTTTGATAAGGAAGAAAATCCTTTTGCAATAAAAAATTAATGTTTTCTCTAAATCTTTAATATTTTAACAATATGGTAAAGAAAATAAAAAAAATAAAAATCCATTTACTTGACAAAGAATCAAAGTTCGGTTAATTTTTTACCATTATGGTGGCGTAGCTCAGACGGTAGAGCAAGCGGCTCATATCCGCTTGGTCAGGGGTTCAAGTCCCTTCGCCACTAAAATATTTTTTTTATCTTTTCTTTTTAAATAAATACATTTCAATTAACTTTTTCCAATCTCAGAAGAGCTTCTTTTTTATCAATACCACCTGCATAACCAGTAAGATTTCCTGTTGCGCCTATGACTCTGTGGCATGGTATCAATATAGAAATTGGATTATGACCAACTGCTCCGCCAACAGCCTGGGCAGACATGGAACAAAGACCTTTTTTAACGGCAAGCTGTTTTGCAATTTCACCATAAGTAGTTGTTTTGCCATAAGGAATTTTTAATAGTATCTTCCATACATCTTTTTGAAAAATTGTTCCATAAGGTTCGAGTTTTATGTTTTTAAGAGAAGGCTTTTTCCCTTCAAAATAATTTTTTATCCAAAGCTTTAATTCCTTAAAAACAGGGTAGTCGGGTTTAGTTATCCAGCCATCTGTTTTAGATGGATAATATTTTTGCCCTATAAACCACAAACCTGTGAGTTTGTTATTTTCTGCTGATACAGTTAATACTCCTAACGGAGTATCTATATTACAAGTATAAATCATTTTTTTACAACCTTATCATTAAATTCCGGAAGATATTTCCAGTATCTGACAGGAATAAACCGTTTCTGTAAATTTGGATTATTTCTGCTCTCATTATTTATTGAAGTGTGATAATTTTTCCACATTTTTTCCCAATCATCAAAACATTCTTTGGAAGATCCAGTTTCATCTGTAAACCATGAATGAGCAGGATCAAAAATTGTAAGCTGTGTTGGTTTTGATTCAGCGTGCATAAGCGAGATATTCCGTTTTTCATCAATAATCGCCCAATTGGAATTTCCAAAGCGCAGAGTAAAATGATGAGTCAAAGCAGGGAGAATAAAATGATCTGGACTGCATCTTGCAATCGCTATATTACTTGAACCAATAGAAAACCTTAATACCCCGGCAAGAAAATGGGATTCTTTTCTTGCTTTTGAAGCACATTCCATAACTTTTTTTACACTTATATCTGCAAGATCACATCTTGCTCTTTCAGCGCTGCTAGCTTGTTTTTTTGAACTATTATTACATTCTTCATTCTCCATTTCCTGCATCCTGCCTGCTGATACTATTTTCCATGCAAAATGAATGATCTCTTTTTCAACCGGAAAATCGCTCATCCATGCATAAAGAATATCTTTATAAGCTTTCCCTGAATACTTTATTATCTCCTGTCCTGAAAATGAATTTCTGCATGCTTCAAAATATTTATGCGCTGCATAAGGAGTGTTTGCGACTTTGTTGCCGCTATAAATAGGCAATGTATTAAAAAGCTCACCAGCACAATGGGTTAAAGATAAAGAAATGTCTTTTCTTATAATTTTGTCCGGCAGCTTGTTTTCCAGGAAAACTTTATCCAGAACAGAAAAAAGAGAAAATATGGTGCCATCATATTCTGCTTCCATAAAATCATTCCTTAAAAATCAAAAAGAGGAAGCTGCATACTTGTTTGATTATCATTTAATAATTTATGCCGTATCCTGACAGGATCATCAGGCATATCCATAAAACTTCCAGATGCTGTAACAAAATATCTGGCTCTTTTTAAAACAACTCCCAATGATTTTAAAATATCAAAAGAGAGAGGACGTGACTTCCTTTGCCTGATGATCCGCTTTGCAGATAATGTGCCAATTCCCGGCACTCTTAAAAGTTCTTCATAACTTGCCTTGTTTGCTTCAACAGGGAAAAATTCCAGATGGTTCAATGCCCAGACAGTTTTTGGATCTAAATCTTTATCAAGGTAAGGAGATGAAGGATCAAGAATTTCATCAGGAGCAAAATTATAAAATCGCATTAACCAGTCTGCCTGATATAGTCTGTGTTCCCGCACAAGGGGCGGCCCTTCAACATCAGGAAGTTTTGGATCATGTATTTTTGGATCCCCATTTATCCCTACTGGTATAAACGCAGAGTAGTAGACCCGTTTAAGAGCATATTTTCGGTACAGAGCTCCGGAAAGGGAAATTATCTGCCTGTCATCCTCATTGCTTGCTCCTACAATAAGCTGTGTGCTCTGCCCGGCAGGTGCGAATTTAGGAGCTTTTTTTATACGGCGGCTATCTTCGTTGATCTCTAAACCTGACTGTGAAATATAATTCATTGCGCCAAGTATTTCTTTCCCTGATTTCTGCGGAGCAAGTATTTTCAGGCTTTTCTCTGTTGGAAGTTCAATATTTGCGCTTAAGCGGTCTGCCCAATATCCTGCTTCTCTTATAAGATTTTCTCCTGAACCAGGAATTACCTTTAGATGGATATATCCACCATAACCAGCTTCAAGCCTGAGTTTTTTTGCAGTTCCAATTAGTTGCTGCATAACAATATCTGGATCAGCAAAAATACCTGATGATAAAAAAAGCCCTTCGATATAGTTACGCCTGTAAAACTCCATTGTGAGATTTACAAGTTCATCTTTGGTAAATGATGCTCGCTTGATATCCGCAGAGGCGCGGTTTGCGCAATAGACACAATCGTATTTGCAAATATTTGAAAACAGCAGTTTTAGCAGGCTTACGCATCTGCCATCTCCTGTCCAACTGTGGCAAACACCAGCACAAGCGCTTGAACCAATTCCATCTTTTTTTGTGGAATGGTGATGCCCCTTGCTTCCCGAAGAAGAGCAAGAAGCATCATATTTTGCTGCTTCAGCAAGAATAGTTATCTTTTCTCCCAGTTCCATATTTATACTATACAGTTGTTTAGTATAAAACGCAAGAAGAAATTTTAATAAAACTGGTTAAGGGGACCTGTCTCAGGTTAGTTCTTGCCCTGGGCTTTGCCCTGATTTCCTCCCTGTTTTTCATTGTTATTTGTTATAGTCACAGTCGCTAAACCAGATTTAGTTGGATCTGCTACAGAGGTCGCAAAAACATAAAGAGTTGTTGCCCATTCATTTGGCGCCACAGTAAGCAACCCGCTGCTGCTAATACCTGTACCTGGAGCAACAGCTCCTGTGCCTGCAGCATTGGAACTGACTTTCCATGATACTGCAGTGTTGGGGTTATTGGTACCTGTAACAGAAGCACTCAGTTGAACAGTTGAGTTAGTTTTTGTTGCATAAGTTAATGGATTGACAGCTATAGCAGTTACAGTTGGGCTTGATACAACAGGGTTGGTCACAGATGGAGTAGTCACAGCGGGTTTGCTTGCACCTGGATTAGTTACAACTGGTTTGCTTGTATTTGGACTAGTTACATTAGGGCTGGCAGTACCAGGGTTAGTTGTAGAAGGATTGGTTGTTGAAGGATTATTTACAGCAGGATTTGCTACAGGGACAATTATAGTGACATAGGTATTGCTAAATATCGAAGGATTAGCTACAGAGGTTGCAAAAATATAAAGTACTTGTGAAGTTTCATTAGCAGCTATTGTAAGCAATCCATTGGTATTGATACTAGTTCCTGATGTGACTGCTCCTGTGCCTGCGGCATTAGAGCTGACTCTCCATGTTACAGCATTGCTTGGGTAGTTGGTCCCTGTAACCGAAGAGTTAAACTGAAGCGTGCTTCCAATAGTTGCTGATTGGTTTATAGGACTAATAGATACACCAGTAACAACCGGTATAACAACACCAATAGGAATACTGGTGAATTTTGTAGGATCTACTACAGAAATTGCAAAAATATAAAGGACAGATGCAGTTTCAGTAGCTCCTGCAGAAAGCAGTCCATTAGCATTGATATTGGTTCCTGATGCAACAGGTCCTGTGCCAACAGTATTAGAGCTGACTCTCCATGTTACAGCATTGTCAGGATTATTGGTACCTGAAACTTGCGCACTAAGCTGCAGGGTTCTGCCAACTACTACTGGTTGGCCTGTAGGAGCAACAGTTACTCCGGACACAGTAACAATTCTTATTAACTTTATGTCGGAAAACCCATCCTGCAAAGATGTTGCTTTAATGTATATAACTGATGCAGTTTCATTAGCAGCTATAGTAAGTACCCCATTTGCAGTGATGAATGTCCCCTCTGTAACTGCTCCGGAGCCATCACTTGTTGAGCTTACTGTCCATTTTATGTTCCGGCCTGTTGCTCCTAAATTGAGAGTTCCTCCGGCTAATACAGATGATAAATTACTATGGCTCCTTATATGGACACTATATAAAATACTGGCGCAACTTGTTGAAACTAATACTATTATTACTAAAAAAGCGATAAATACTAAATGTTTGTTTATTTTATTCATAAATATAACTCCTTGATACTATTTAACAATACGCTATATTTTATGAATTGAAAAGAGAAGATTTTTGTTTAAAAGACTGGTTCACCTGTTTTTTATTTAATAGGAGTTTAATATTGAGTAAAAATTTCTTCACAATTAAAACAAAAACTTAAACTAAGCATAAATATGCATCACTGTTTCAGCTACTTCCCTCTTCCATGTCAGTAATTTTTTTGCCCAATACGCGGCTTTTTCAGAGTTTGGTTTAAAAACATATACCTCACCAAAGCTGTCGCCATAACTATATAAACTAATAAGTTCCTCAAATGCTTTGAAGTTTCCTTTTTCCGCTGCTTGCTCATACCAGAAAATAGCCTGATCGTAATCATAATCTTTGTCGTAAGTGTATAACTTTCTGGAGATATATGCGAGTTCAACTGCCGCATCGTCTCCATGTTCGGAATCATGCAACCATTCGGCTGCTGATTTATATTTACTGTTTTTTGCCTTACCTGTTTTATACAGTTCATCAAGCTTCTTCAATGCCTGGAACTTGCCGTTATTTGCCGCTTTTTCAAAGCAATAAAGTGCTGCATTAAAATCTTGTTTTAGTTTATTGTCATCCATATATGCAATACCCAAATTGTACTGAGCAATGATATCACCAGCTTTAGCTCCTTTGTAAAAGTAGGTAAATGCTTTCAGATAATCATCGGATTTACGATATTCTTTGATGTTGTAATATATGGATCCAATTTTATTCCATGCTTCTGCATGGCCGTCATCTCCTGCTCTTTTAAGCCACTTTATTGCCTGTTCATAATCCTGTTCTACGCCTTCGCCTCTACAGTACATAAGGCCAATATCATATTTTGACTCTGTGTTGCCAGAGTTCGCGGCTTCTTTGTGCCAGTACATGGCTTTTGTAAAATTTGGATACGCATCATTTTTATACAAACAAGCCAGATTATGCTGGGATTTAGAATGACCTTTAATTGCTGCAGCATAAAAATATTTTCTGGCTATCCACGAATCTTTCTCTTTACCATTCTTGCCAATAAGATGCTCCACCCCTACATGATAAATTTCATCAATGGTCATTCCATGAAGGTTTAAATCTGAGTGATCTATATTGGAAATATATTTCATTAAAATATCAGATTCAAGCGGATGATTCGCTGCCATTTTTCTTAGGTCAATCCCATAAAAATTCTCTTTTTTCATTTGTTATTTTCCTTTTTTTGTTTAGTTATTAACAATGGGACTCTAGCTATATCATCCGCCAATCCAGGATATTTATATCTTCGTTATCATTTTCAGTCTCACATTCATAAATCCTTTCTGGAGGAGGAGGTACCATAACTTTTCCGGTGGCAAGTCTTTTTTCAGCATCTTTATCACCATACTCAGTAGCCATCTCATACAAAATCTCGGCATATTCTAAATCTTTTTCTACGCCGCGCCCCAGTTCATTGCATAGCCCAAGCATGAATGTTGCTCGAGGATGCTTTCTCTTCATCGCTTTCTCGTAGAAATTGAGAGCCAATTCATAGTCCTTTTTTTCCCCTTCCAGTCCATAAAAAAAGTCATCGCCGCATTTTGCCCAAATTTCTGCTTTCTTTGTACTTTCAAACATGTTTCTTCACCTCCATTTTGAAGCTAATATTTGTAATGCACTAATTCCTGTTTGATGCCTGACAAAGATGTAATCACATATAATATCTACATATAAATTGCCAAAGTCATCTGAAAAGTCAGTTAAAGATGGGTAGGTTTGTTCGCTATTTTGGGTAGGTATCTTGTTTTTGAGCAAAAATATGACAAATATTGTGGAAAAAGATTATTTTATACTGATATTTTTGCTTTTTCTGAGCAGTAAAACAAAAGGAAATCCCATACAGGATATTATTCCGCAGCACATAAAAGCAGTTTTCAGGTTAAAGAAGTCTCCCAGAATTCCTGTCAAAATAATTGAAATCGCAATAGTTGAAAAATCGATCATCATATAAATACTGCTGCAAACTGTGTGATTTTTTCCGCTTGCTTCCTGCACATAAGCCATTGCTACAGGCGCAGGTGAAAAAGCAATAAATCCTGTAAGAATTATAGTTATCAATAAAAAAGAATTGCCTAAAAATAAAAATAAAAACATAAGAATAGGCGAAAGAAATGTTGAAACAAGCAATGTATTATTTTTTCCAAATCTGTCGGAAACAGGACCTGCTAAAATTGTACCAGCAGCGCCTGCTACTTGAAGTACAGATAATGATATACCGGAAAACCATAATGATGATCCTGTTGAAGTAAGATAAACCGGAAGAAAAGCATTAAGAGTCGCGGCAATACTTGCTTTTGCCATCATTATCATAAAAATAGTAAAAAAGAATAGTTTCATTCTCCCAATAACTTTAAGAAATGGTTCTTCAAGTTCATCTTTTTTTTGAGGATCAGTATCCTTTACACCAAAATTCCAATTCTCATCTTTTTTAAAATTAAAAATAAAGAAAAGACCAAAAATTGCTGCAAAAGGGATAAGATAATAAACTTTTGTTACTCCAAATAAAAATATAGCGCCTAGTATCACAAAAGGAGCTGCTGCTCGCGCAAGCTCACCTCCAGCCATATAAAAACTCATGCCTGTGCCTGTTCTGTTACCTGAATATTTTCGTATCATTACAGGTGCAGGTATATGATAAAAACAGGAGCTTAAGCCCATTATCAATATCAAAAGTGAAAGAACTGTATAGGATGGGGCTGCGGTTATAAAACACATACTTATTGCTGTTGCAAATATTGATAAGGCAATAACCAGCGAGCTTGGTTTTTTGGAGATATAGCTTCCTATAAAAGGATTTAAAATAGCAGGGAAACGCTGAAATATAGAGAGCATTCCTGCCTGAGAATAACTTATTTTAAGAGCTTCTTTTATAATAGGGAGTGCAGGGGGAAGAAAATAACTATAAACATCATGAAAAAAATGGGATGCTGAAATAGCTACAACAGAAGGAAGATTGAATTTTTTTTTGTCCAAGAAATCTCCAAATTAATATAAGCTATTATAACTTTCTTTAAACCAATTATATAATGCGATAACTCTGTTATAAACAGATTGTGTTACCCGTTTTTTTATATAATCAGAATCAAGTGTTTTGCTAATACCGCTGCAATAAAGAAAAAATCCCTCTTCTGCAGGTATTATAACAATATAAAACAATAGTGATTCTTTTCCAACAACAGGGATAAAAGCCAAAGAAAGCCTTTCTATATTGCTCATTTTCATTACCAGAAAATCTGATAAACTATTATATTCGATTTTGTATTTATAGTTGCCAAAAGTTGAGTCCTCAATTTGCGCATTTATAAAATGAGCAGCAGGCACCTCAGTTATGGGATATGATACTCTTCCTGAAATTATTTCTGCTTTTTCAAACAAAACTCTTTCGCCTTTGTGAGAAACTGAATAATATCTTACACCTTTAAGCTTTTCAATATTTGTTGCGATTGTAAAAGAATCAATAAGCAGTTTTTTTCTGCTATCTTTATTTTCATTTTTATAAGGGATAAAAAAAAGGGATTCAGTTGCCACATTGAAATTTATTTTTTTTATGCTATTAAGGATTTCTTTTTTTAATGGTATATCAGGAATAAATCTGAAATCTTCAAAAGATGATGGAAACCATTCGATCATTCCTGATTTGATCAGAGTTAATATCTCTTTATCTGAAATATCGCTGAAGTATGATTTTACATCTTTATGCATTATATTTACATCATATATATTGTTGTCTGAATAAGCTATATATGGAATAACACCTGATAAAGATAGCAGCAAGATTGAAAGAAATATTTTTTTCATGTATCCTCAAATATATTATTTTAAAATAATATTTATCCTACTTCAAGAGGTCTTATGAAAATTACCGCATGTTTTACCGGTGGCGGTACAGCCGGTCATGTTTTTCCGGGTTTGGCAGTTATGGATTCTTTTGAAAAACTTTGCAAAGAAAAGGGGTTAGATAGCGACTTTTTCTGGATAGGATCATCATCCGGAATGGAAAAAAGACTTTTACATGAAAAAGGGATACTGTTTTTTGGTATACAAACAGGTAAACTGAGGCGTTATTTTTCATTTAGAAATTTTATAGATATTTTTAAAACATTAGCAGGCATAATCGCTTCATTCTATATTTTGCTTAAGAAAAGACCAGTTATAATATTTTCAAAAGGGGGATATGTTTCTGTTCCGCCTGTATTAGCAGGAAAGATTCTTGGAATACCTGTTATAACTCATGAATCAGATTATACCCCTGGACTTGCTACCCGTATAAATAAAAGATTTTCAAAACTTATTATGCTCTCTTTTGAGGAAAGTAAAAAATACTTTAAAGAAAAAGAATATAATAAACTTATGTTTACAGGAAATCCTGTAAGAGAATTATTTTATAATACAAATTCCAATCGTGGAAAAGAGATCGCATCTATTAGTGAAAATATTCCTGTAATAATGGTCATTGGCGGGAGCCTTGGCGCAAGGGAGATAAATGGATTAACTGAAAAGCTATTGCCGCAGCTTCTTAAAAACTATTATGTTATTCACCAATCAGGAAATAATGAGGTATCAGAAAAGATATCTAAGCTTTCAGAAGATTTGAAAAAAAGATATAAAAGATACTCTTTTATAGGGAATGAGATTGCAGACTTTATTGCTGCTTCTGATATTGTTATTTCACGCGCAGGCGCAGGATCAATATGGGAACTCGCGGCAGTTGGCAAAGCTTCGATTTTGATTCCTCTTCGCGGAAAAGGGACAAGAGGCGACCAGGTAAAAAATGCAGATTTTTTAAAATCAAAAGAAGCAGCTATAGTACTTGAAGATAAAGAAATTATTCCAGATAATTTATATAATACAATTGTATCTCTTATTTCAGATAAAGAGTTAATAAAAAAGATGGAAAATAAAATAAAGGAATTAAGCAAGCCTGGATCTGCTGATCATATTTCTCAAAAACTGTTTGAAAATTTAAAAATAAAAGATAGACTTGCTGAAAAGCCATGGAAAGAAGCGGAGTAAAAAGTGGATAATTTTAATATTTCGCCTGTTGATGTAGTTTTTGTTATTGCAATTATTTTCATTACTGCGAGGGCTATTATAAGAGGATTTGTAGCTGAGTTTATCTCTGTAGCTTCTGTTGTGGGAGGTATAATTGCAGGATTTGTTTTTTCATCGATACTTACAAATTATATTGCTCAATATTTTAAAATATCCTGGTGGAACAGGCTTATCTCATTTTTAATTATTTTTCTTATTGTTTATATTTTGCTAAAATTGATTGAAAAGTTTTTTTATAATTTAATAGAAAAAATTGAGCTTCAAAGACTTGATCGTTCTCTGGGACTTTTTTTAGGACTGCTTGAGAGCTGTATAATCATACTTTTTATTGTAACTGTAGTTGATGCTCAACCTTTCTTTTCACCGGATAAAATATTTTCAGATAGTGTTATAGTTGAGTATGCAAGAAAAATAATTTCTGCAATACCTGAAACTAATATTATGGATCAGGTTGATATAAGTATGAGGATATAATGTTTGAAAATATTATAGGTCATAAATCTTTTATAGAACAACTTGAAAAAGAGATCAAATCAAATTCTTTTCCTTCATCAGTAATTATTTCAGGACCCCTATATTCAGGAAAGCAGACCATAGCGCTTGAGATCGCAAGAGCATTGACTTGCGAAAATGATGCAAGCTGGAATTGCAAATGCCAGTCATGCAGGCTGCATAGAGTTCTTGCAAATCCGCAGGTGCTTCTTCTTGGATGGGACTTATTTATGCCTGAGATATTTGCTGTAAAAAATATTCTAGAGAAAAAACAAGATATTACAAGCTGTTTTCTTTTTATAAGAGGGGTAAGAAAACTCCTTAAAAGATTTGATTCAATTTTTATTGAAGCCAATGATTCTAAAATTAAAAAAATATCATCGCATATAAATAATATCGAAGAACTGCTTGGAGATTTTAATCCTGAATCTGGATCTGGAATAGGATCAAAAATCATTAATAATAAAACAGCTCAAACAATTGTTGAATCCTGCAGAACGATTGTAAATGAATATAAATTTACAGGAATACCTGTTGATCAAATACGCAAAGTCAGATATTGGACACGATTTTCAGGTTATGGAAAAAAGAAAATCATTATTATTGAAAATGCTGAAAATATGAATG
>Ga0123353_10004869_pt1 | contig 17449 bp, 4 predicted proteins | sample TergutLab28metaG_3_FD_92763 | JGI IMG/M metagenome (GOLD analysis project Ga0123353, IMG submission 92763) | Labiotermes labralis P3 segment gut microbial communities from Petit-Saut dam, French Guiana - Lab288 P3 | ecosystem: Host-associated > Arthropoda: Insects > Digestive system > Gut ...
ATCCGCGGACGCAAACCGGCGCGCGCCGGGGTCGTACAGGCGCCACTGTGCGAACCAGGCGCCGAGCACCGCGTCGTAGTCGTGGCCGGTATAGCTGGCCACGGCGGCGAAGCCGTAGGCGTCGATGCCCTGGCTGGGGTCGAGGCCGCCCCACGGGCCGTAGTCGAAGGCGGCGTGGCCGCCGCCGGCGGCGGTCGTGAGGTAAGCCAGGCTGCCCAGGATGTCGCTGTGGGCGTAGAGGACGGGCTCCACCCCCCCTATGGAGGCGTTGGGGGTCGTGGTGACCCGCGCCGCGGGGCCGCCCGCCCACACGTCCCTCCGCGCCGTGCCGGAGGAGCTGTACACGGCCAGGTCGCGGGGCAGCGCCGAGGCGATGTCCGGGACGTACGCCTTGGTTTCGCTGTGGTTCCCGCCCAGGTGCCCGCCGACGCGGCGCCCAATGGCGTTGTAGGCGTACGTGGTCTCCAGGTTGCGGTACCCGTCCGTGGCGGACACCATCCTGTTCGTCACGTCGTACACATAGGAGGTGTCCCTCGCGTCGCCGTCGACCCACTCGCGGGAGAAGACCAGGTTGCCCCTGCCGTCGTATTCGTAAACGGCATGGCTTCGGCCATCCGTTTTGCCCAGCAGCTGGTTCGCCTCGTTGTATTCGTAGAGCGTTTCCCCGAACGCGCCGGACTCGTGGGCGAGGTTGCCCAGGGCGTCGTACCCGTATTGCGTCACGCCGAAGTGCGGGTCGTCGGCCTCCACCAGCCTGTTCAGTTCGTCGTACGCATAGGCGAACTCCCCGGCGGCGGGCCGCTTGTCGCTGTCCGGGCGCGCGACCCCCAAATTGACCACCCGGGACTCGCTTACCCGGTTGCCGTTGGGGTCGTAGGCGTAGGCCACCGCGTACCGCTCGGTGAACGCCCCGGGCAGCAGGCCGGCCTGCATGCCCTCGGCCTGCCGCGCGACGCGATCCAGCGCGTCGTACGCGTAGGCGGTCGCCTCCCCGTTCGGCAGCAGGCGCCCCGTCAGGTTCCCGTTCGGGTCGTAGGACAGCTTGACCAGCCCGGCCGCCGGGTCCGAGGCCGTTGCCACCCGGTTCTCGGCGTCGTACGTGTACGTGGTGGCCGTGCCGTCCGGGTAGGTCACGCCCACGCGGTTGCCGGCGCCGTCCCAGGCGTAGGACACCGCGTTGCCCCGTGGGTCGGCCACGCCGGCCACGCGGCCGAGCGGGTCGCGGGAGATGAGGGTGGGCGCCACCGCGCCGAAGGGGCCGCCGGCGCCTGTGGGGTCCTCGAAGGAGACCAGGTTGCCCGCCGGGTCGTAGCCGTAGCTGTGCGCGACGCTTTTGCCGTTGCCGCTGTACACGGTCTGCGTTGCCCGGCCCATGCTGTCGTAGGCATATGCCGTGGCGATGCCGTCCCCGTCCGTCGCGGACGTCAGCCTGCCGGCGATGTCGTACTGGTAGGACTTGGCTGTGCCCAGCGGGCCCAGCTCGCTTGTTAGCAATCCCCTGCAATCATAAGTATATTCCATTTCGCTCTGTTGCGCAAGCCCCTGGGAAACTTTTATCAGGCGGTCCATGGCGTCGTACGTGAAATGCGACGCATTGCCCAGCGCGTCGGCCGTTTCGGTGATGTTCCCGTTTGGATCCATCCCGTACGTGGTCGCGTTGCCGTTCTTGTCGGCCTGGGAAACCAGGCGGCCCAGCCAGTCGTACGCGTAATGGGCGCTGTGGCCCAGCGGGTCCGTCTCCTGCAGGAGGCGACCCGCGGCGTCGTAGGCGTACGCGGTGGTGTTGCCGTTCCTGTCGGTATGGGAGGCCACCCGGCCGCATGCGTCATAGGCGTACGCCTCGGGGTGCCCCAGGCCGTCGGTGGCCGTGACGAGGTTGCCGGCCAGGTCGTACGCATACGCCCGCGTGACGCCGTTTTCGTCTGTTTCCGAGGCCAGGCGGCCCCGGGCGTCGTAGGCGAAGGACTTGAAGTACCCCAGGGCGTCTGCCTGCTTGACCAGCTGCCCCGCCGCGTCGTAGCGGGAAACAGCCTGCCCGCCCAGCGCGTCCGTGGCGGTCTCTACCGCGCCGCCGTTTACAAGGTCGTATTCGTATTGCGTGGAGACATGGGACCCGTCGGGGTACAGGGTGCCCACGACGCGGCCCAGCTTGTCGTAGGCGTAATATGTCGCGTTGCCCAGCGGGTCGATGACCTGGACGGGCTCGGACAGGGCGTTGTAAAGCGTCCGCGTGACGGCGCCGGCCGGGTCGGCCTTTGCCACGTCGCGGCCCAGCCTGTCGTAATACGTCCACGATTCGCCGCCGCCCGCCGGGTAGGTGATTTTATCCCGGGAGACGGCCCCCGGGACGCCGCCCACGCCGGAGGTGATGCCGTAGGAATACTGCGTCACGTTCCCGTTCGGGTCCGTGGAGGAGGCGGCGCGCCCCAGGGCGTCGTAGGCGGTCTGCGTGGTTTGCACGTTGCCCGGGACCAGCGGGTCGGCCACGGCCACGCATACCGCCTGGCCCAGCGCGTCGTAGGTGTAGCTCGTCACCGTGCCGTCGGGGGCCGTGACGGTCGCCGCCCGGCCGCAGGCGTCGTACGTATAGGAGGTGGCGTTGCCCAGCGGGTCGGTGGCGGACAGCTCGCGGCCGAGGATGTCGTATTCATAAGCGGTGATGTTGCCCAGCTCGTCTATGCATTGGGCCAGGCGCCCGGCGGCGTCGTAAACGTTTTCGGTGTAGGAGCCGTCCGGGTATACTACCTTCACCTGCCGCCCCAGCAGGTCGTACCCGTAGGCGGTGCGGCGGCCCAGGGCGTCAATGGAAGCGGACAGGCGGCCCTCCGCGTCGTACTCGCTGCCGGTCACCGAGCCGTCCGGCGCGGTGACGGCGGCGACGCGGCCGAGGCTGTCGTATGTATAGGAGGTGGTGTTGCCTTCCGGGTCCGTGGCATGGGCCAGGCGCCCTTTTTCGTCGTAGGCGCACACGGTGGCGCGGTCCTTCGCGCTGTCGCTGGGGTCCGGGTGCTCGGTGGCGGTCAGGGTGTTGCCCAGGTAGTCGTACGTATAGGAGGCCGTGGTGTTGCCCAGGGCGTCCTCCACGGACGCCAGCCGCCCGGCGGCGTCGTAATGGTTCGTGGTGGTGGCCTCCCTGGCCGTGCCGGCGAAGATGGTCGCCGCCGCCTGCCTGCCCATTTCGTCGTAGGTATACTCGGTGCGGTTCCCCAGGGGGTCGGTCGCCGCGGCCGTCCGCCCGTTCCCGTCGTACTCGTACGTGGTCGCGTTGCCCAGGGCGTCCGTTTCGGAGAGCATCCAGCCCAGCTCGTTGTATGTGTAGGAGGTTGTGTTGCCCAGCGGGTCGGTGACCGATGCCAGGTGCCCGGTGGCCGGGTCGTACCCGTACGTGGTCGTGTTGCCCAGGGCGTCCGTCTGGCTGGCCGCCTGGCCCATTTCGCCATAGGCGGTGGAGCTGGCGGCTGGGAGGCCGTCGATGTACTCGGTGACCGCCTCCACGAAGCCGTTGGGGTCGACGCCGTATTCCACGACGTTGCCCAGCGCGTCTTCCACCGATATGAGCTTGCCGGCGTCCGTGTACGCGTATTGCGTGACCGCGCCGCCGGGGCTTTCCTCCGAGACCAGCCGGCCTACCGCGTCGTAGGCGCGTGCCGTTTCCAGCGCCCCATGTTCGCCGTCGTAGGTGGTGGACTTGGTCAGCAGGCCACGGCTGTCGTATTCGTAGTCGGTGACCTCGCCCATGGAGTCCACCTGGGTCAGGTTCATGTCGCCGTCGTAGGCGTACCCGGTGACGAGGGCCTGGCGCGGGCCGCCCCTTTGCGCGGGCTCCAGCTCGGCGACGGTCTCGCTCGTGACGTAGCCGTATTCGTTGTAGGTATATTCCACCACTTGGTACGGCATGGCATGGCGGAGCAGCAGGTGGGTGTCCGGGTCGTACGTGAAGGCCTCCTCCGAGCCGTCCGGGTAGAGGGCGCGGGTCTCCTGCCCCCATGCGTTGCGCTCGTACAGCGTGGCGTTGCCTTCGCAGTCCGTGTGGGACACCAGGCGCCCGTCCGTATATTCCCTGACCTCGTCGAGGGCGTATTCCCCCGTCAGGGGGTCTTGGAGGTAGGTCTTGACCATGGTCACGTTGCCGATCCCGTTGTAATAGTACTCGCTCTTGCGGCCGCCGGAGGCCATGAACGTGTTCTTCATGGCCTTTATGCCGTAGGCGACGTGGGAGACGTTTTCCCCGCCCTGGGGGTCGCTGCCCATGACCTGCTTCGTGACCTGCCCGTATATGTTGTACTCGTTGCTCAGGTAGCATGTGCCGGAGAAGTCGTCTATGGACTCCAGGAAGCCATTGCCGCCGTAGTGGTAGGCCAGGTCGTCGCCGTCCGGGTTGGTCGCGCTGCCGAGGCGGCCGGAGGTGTAGGCGAGCGCGATTTCCCGGCCGGCGCTGTCGCCCACCTTGACGAGCTTGCCGGCGCTGTCATAGGTGAAGCCCAGGCTGCCGGCCATGCCCGCCACCTGGGAGAGCCTGCCCGCCCCGTCGTAGCCGAGGGCGTAGAGCTGCTTGCCGAAGCGCGAGATCGAGGCGAAGCGCAAGTTGCCGTCGAAGTGGCGCACGGTCCCGTCCAGGTGCCAGAGGTCGTACCCCCCGGACATGGTTTCGTACAGCCTGTAGTCGCAGCCCTTGGGTTCTTCGTATGTCCCGTCCATGCGCCGCGCGAACCAGATCTTGTACCCCTGCGGCGTGGTCAGCGCCATGTGGTAATCCAGGGCGCCCAGCCCGTATTCGAAGCCGTGCCGCCAGTCCTCGCCCATGGACGGGCCGGCGCCGCCCCGGGAGTGGTAGTACCGCGTGAATTCCAGGGGCGCCTGGCCTTCCAGGCGGAGGTCGGTGTATTCCCACAGGAACGCGCCGCTGACCACGCCCACCGGGTCGAGGTCGGCGTCCTCGAAGGCGCCCTCGGCGACGCTGCCGTGCGTGCCGGGCTCGGCCACGTCCACGCGGATGACGATGAAGCTGCAGTATGCGGAGGTCCAGTCCGCGTACTCGGAGTGCGTCCCGTCGCTCCAATAGCCCAGGGGCTCGGCGGCGAGCAGGTAGTGGCGCGGGCCGGGCGCGGCGTTGGCGAAGGGGTCGTAGGCGGGGCCGCCGGAGTCGGGCCAGACCTTGCCGTCCCACGTGAAGTGGTTGATGTCGAAATCGTCTTCCGTCTCCGGGGGGGGGTCGGGCGCGCGGGAGCGCCCGCCGTCCAGCGCGAAGGACGGCGGCGTTTTCTGGCCCGGGTACGGGTTCGCCTTGTTCCGCCCGAGGGCCTCGATGTCCTCCGCCTTGGCGCCGGGCGCCGGCCAGCCCTCCGGGGCCCTGGGCGAGGCTTTCCACTCCTGCTGGGTCACGTGGTGCACGTTGAGGTAGCCCTTGGGGGTGGCGCCGATCCGCGGGTCGGCGGCGTCCATGGCCGCCTTGGCCACGCCCAGGTCGTGCTGGTACAGCAAATAGGCGTCGTCGAGGCGCTGCTGGTACTCGTCGTCCCCCTCCCCGGGCAGCCTTTCGGGGCGGTAGCTTTTGTCATACTTGACCCTGATGTATTGCGCCGCCGCCGCGTTGTGGTCGTTGTACATGTCCGGGTGGATGGCAAAGTTGCTGCCCAGCTCGTACAGGCGGAGGTCGACGAACTGGTGGTTGTCGTAGGAGAACTCAAAGAGCTTCAGCCCCCCGTAGGGCGACATGGTCTCGACGGCCTCCAGGGGCTTGCCTGCCTCGGCGTAGCCAAAGAGGGATTGTTTGTACAGGTCGGTCAGCCGGGTAAATTTCCAGCCGGCGATCGCCCTGCCCCCCGCCGCCCGGGCGGCGGGGGCGGGGGCGCATAGCAGCGCCGCCGCGAGGGCGAGGGATATCAGCCGGGTGAGCGTTGCCTTCTTCATTTCCTTACCTCACATAATATACAGTTGGGTTGCCCCTACGGCAGCTCCCGCATGACGCGCATGGGTTTGATGGCGTCGCCCTTTTCGGGGGACGCGCCCCCTGGCCAGCGCGGGCGCCCTGCCTGGCCGTCGTAGTTGGCGCCCCAGCACCAGACCTTGCCCGTTCCCGTCAGCAGCGCCGTATGGGCGCCGCCGCCGGCCAGCTGCGCCGCGTCGCGCCGCGCGAAGGCGGGGCGCGCGGGCCACGGGCCGTGCAGCGCGGTGCGGTCGCCCAGCTGGTGGTTCGTGTTGGCGCCCCAGGCGAGCGGGGTCCCGTCGCTTTTGAGCGCGAGGGAGTGGTAGTCCCCCGCCGCGACCTGCGCGATGCCGGCCAGCGGCTGGCCATTCCCGGCCAGGACGGTCCGCGGCGTCGTGGCGCCGGCGCCGCCGCCCAGCCCCAGCTGCCCGTATTCGTTGTGGCCCCAAGCGAGCAGGGTCCCGTCGCTTTTGAGCGCGAGGGAGTGGTACGCGCCCGCCGCGATGCCGGCCACGCCGCCCAGGTTTGCGATCTGGGACGGGCGCAGCCTCTGCATGCGCTCGCCCTGGCCCAGCTGCCCGAAGGCGCCGGAGCCCCATGCGCTGACCGTGCCGTCGCCCAGGAGCGCCAGGCTGTGCTGCGCCCCGGCCGCGATTTTGACGGCGCCGCTCAGATACATGCTGCCAATAAGCTGCGGCGCGCTGCGGTCGGCGGCGTCGCCCTGGCCGAGCTGGCCGTCGTAATTGCGGCCCCAGCTGTAGACCAGGCCCTGATCGGTCAGGGCCAATGCGTGGCAGCGGCCGGCGGCGATGTCGGCGACCCCGGCGATGGGCAGCATCGTGGGGGTATGCGCGTCCACTTTTGTCCCTTGGCCGAGCTGCCCGAAGTTGTTCGCGCCCCAAGTCCAGAGCCTGCCGTTTTCGTCAAGCGCCATGCTGAACCCCTCGCCGGCCGCCGCCTTCACGATGCCGGGGAGGCCGCCCACGGTGACGGGGTAGGTCGTTTCCCCCATCGCCAGCGGCGGTGTGCCCAATTGCCCATGTTCGTTATGCCCCCACGCGACCAGCCCCCCGTCCGTTTTGACGGCCAGGGTGTGGTCGGCGCCCGCCGCGACGTGCGCCACGTCGACGAGGAACGCGTCGTCAACTTCCAGGGCGATGAACGGCTCGTTGGCATGGGCAAGCATGCCCGGGTCGATGGACAGCTGCCCGTACGTGTTGTCGCCCCACAGCCAAAGCTGCCCGTTGTCGTCCAGGGCGGCCGCGTGGGCGTGGCCGGCCGCGGCGTGGATGATGTCCTCCAGCCCCAGCTTGCCGGGGGCGGGGCGGTCGGTTTCGTCGCCCAGGCCCAGCTGCCCGCGTTCGTTGTGCCCCCAGGCCCAGAGCCCGCGGCCGCCGTCTATGGCCAGGCTGAAGCCCGACCCGCCGGCCGCCGCGGCCATCGCTTCGGCGGGCAGGGGGACCTGCTGCGGGGAGAATGCCGCTTCCCCCGGGGGGACCCCCAGCCCCAGCTGCGGGCCGCCGGCGCCCCATGCCCACGCCTTGCCGTCCGCTGTGACGGCCAGGGAGTGGACGTTCCCGGCTTGCAGGTTTTTTACGCCCGCCAGGATCTGCGCGCAGGTTTCGTAGTAGCCGCCATGGCCGCTGCCTGGCAGGCCGTTTTCGCCGTACCCCCAGCCGTAGGCGGTGCCGTCGCCGCCCACGGCCAGGCAGTGCGCGTTGCCGGCCGACACGGCCGCCATGCCCGCGTTCCCGCCCACGGTGGCCTCCCATTCCGGAGGCGCGGGGCAGGGGCTATGGGCGCGGTTGCCCCAGGCCGCCACCGCGCCGTCTTCGACGGCCATGCTGTTGAACGCGCCGGCGGATATGGCCGTGGCGCCGGAGACGCCGACCACCTGCACGGGCAACGACCTGTCAGTGTACGTGCCGTCCCCGAGCTCCCCCGCCCGGTTGCCGCCCCATGCCCAGAGCGTGCCGTCCGACGCGCGCGCCAGGGCGTGCTGGCTGCCCGCTGAGATTTCGACGATGCCCGCGAGGCCGGCCACCTCGCATAGGGCCTGCGCGCCGCCGGCCGCCCCGTTCCCGATCTCGCCGTGGGCGTTGTCCCCGAACCCCCATACCGAGCCGTCTTCTTTGAGGAGGAGGGTGAAGAAGTCCCCTGTTTCCACTTGGACGATGTCCCCGGCCAGGGCGTACCGCTCGTGTACCGTGCCACGGCCCCCGCCGCTTTCGCCGCCCCGGTCGGGCGGCCCCTGCTGCCTGCCCCCGGCGGCGCCGCTGAGGGCGTTGCCCAGGTTGAGGCGGCGCCCTTCCCCCACCTTGCCCTGCAGGCAGCCCAGCCGGTCGGCGCCGCCCAGCAGCCGGGCCTTCATGCCCGCGGCGCCCATTTTCGTGCCGCCTTCGAGGGAGGCCGCCGCCGCCGCCGCGCCCGCCGCCTCGGCGGCCGAGACCGACGTGCCGCTCATGGGGCCCTCCTTGCCCATGGGCAGCGCGGAGGCGACGTTTTTGCCTTTGGCCGCGATATGGGCCAGGGAGGGGCTGTAGTTGGAGAAATACGAGAGGCCGCCGCCTTCGTCGCAGGAGGCGACGGACAGGATGTTCGGCAGCGGGTAGCACGCGGGGTAGGCCGGCGAGGACCCGAGGTCCGCGTTCCCGTTCCCCGCCGCGCAGACCACGAGGGCCTCTGCCCCGGCCAGCGCGTCGAACAGGGCCAGGTTGGCGTCCGGGCCGCCGAAGCTCAGGCATATGACCTCCGCGCCGCATGCCTCCCCATACCGCAGCGCCCTGACGATGTCGCTCGTTTTCGCCTCGCCGCGCTCGAACGCCTGCAGGGCCAGCACGCTGGCGTCGGCGCCTGCCCCGGCGGCCGTCCGTATGATGTGCCCGGCCACGTGGGTGCCATGGGCCGCGCTTGCCGGGTTGGACTCGTCGAAGACATCGAAGCCGCCCGCGGCGAAATTCCTGTGGCGCCCGTCCATCTTGCCCTGGAGCAGCGGGTGCCCCGCGTCGGCGCCCCCGTCTATCATGGCCACCAGGACCGGCCGCGCGCCCCCCTTGGCCTCTCCCCGGGCGCCGGCGCCCGGGCCTTCCGCGCCAGGCGCTTCCGCGGGGGGGCTCTCGCCCTGCGGGCCGCCGGGGGCGAGGCCGCTGAGGGCTACCGGGTAATCTGGCTGCATATATTCCAAATAGGCCCCGGCGCCCAGCGCATCGAGCTCCGCCGCCAGCGCCGCCGGCGCCATGGGCCGGGCCAGGGCGATCGCTTCGCAGAGCGCGCCCAGGGCCTCCCGCCCGGCGAGCAGCGCGCCCAGGGCCCCCCTGAACGCCCGCGCCGACCCTTCGTCCTTGTATTGTGCGATGTACCTTTCCGTTTCGACGCCCCCGGCGCTTTCGGGGTCGCCCCCTGCAGGGGTTGCCTGGGCCTGGGCGCCCCCCGCGCCGCCTGCCATCTGGGCGAACGGGCCGCCCCCCAGCAGCGCGGCGCGGAACTCCTGCGCCCCAGGCGCCCCAGACGCCCCCTGGGGCGGCCCGGGCAGGGCTATCGCGGGCAGCGCCAGCAGCGCCGCCAGGATCAATGCGGCTGCCCGCGCCCGCAATTTTCCATTGCCGTGGCGGCGCCGCGCGTTTATATTCCCATGCATACGCTTCTTCCCTCCGTACTCAAATAATGTCAGTTCGTAATGTTGATCGTGATGGTGATGTATTGCTGGATCCAGACGTCGACCACCGTGATGAGCGCGGAGCCAGTCTTCTCGGCCTTCACGAGGCCGGTGGCGCTGACCGTGGCGTTCTGGTTGGAGCTGATATACAGCAAGGACGGGTGGTTGTTGGAGTCTATGTTGAGCTGGTAGCTCATGCCCTTCCTGAGCACGACGGAGGGGGGCTGGTTCCCGAGCCCGAACGTGGCCGCCACGAGGTTGCTTATCGCGCTTTGTATGGCGCCGGCCGCGTCGTCGACCATCTGCTGCGACGTCCAGGCCGCCACGCCGTTGGCGTAGCCGACCGCGTCCTGGAGGACGCCCCAGGACCCCTCGGTGTAGTCCGTGGGCGCCAGGCCGGCGGCGGCGCCCAGGGCGGCGGCCAGGGCGCTCAGGTCGAACCCCGCGCCTAGGGCGGCCATGGCGCCCTGCAGCGCCCGGTAGGCGGCGTCCAGGGCGGCGAGGTCCGCAGCCATCGTTTCGTGGCCGAGCGGCGCCGCGAGGGCGGTTTGCGCGCCCGCGTAGGCGGCCTGCGCGGCGGCCCACAGGAGGGGGTCGTAGTTGGCGGCGTGCGGGGCGAGCGCCCCGTAGCCGGCCATGGCGCCCGCCAGCATCCCCTTGGTCGCGAACGGGGAGATGTCGCCGATGCCCAGCCACCCCTCGGGGTCGGAGACGGCGCCCAGCGATGCCTTGGGCGAGCCGGCGCTGTCCCACAGCAGCGGTTTCTGGTGGGGGCGCCAGCTGCCGGTGTCGTCCAGGCCCCATATGGTGGCGCGCTCGACATAGTGCGCGTATTTCTTGAGGACGGCGAAGTACTCAGCGTAGCGGAGCGCCTGGATCTCTTCCAGCTCCGCGCCGCCCGATACCCTGCTTTGCCAGTAGGGCGTCATCTGGTTTTTTTCCGTGCATGCCAGGCTGACGCCGGGGGCGGTCCTTATGTTGGCGTTGCATGGCCAGTAAACCTGCAGGTCCAGGGCGTTGATGGAGACGGCCACGCCGGCGGCGATCATGGCCTGGATGGCGCCCTCGAGGGAGCGGGCCGACGCGGGGCTTGCCGCCGCGTGCGGGTAGGCGTCCCCAAAGCTCCCTATGGCGGTGAGCGACAGGCCGGGCGTGCCGGCGAAGGCCGATTTCGGCGGGTCCGCGAAGGCCGGGTCGCCCTGTATGGAGGCGTGGAAGCGCATCCCGACGCCCTCCACCAGCTGGCGGCTGTCCGGCCCGAGCGGCTGCTCCTGGGCGTATTTCCCGTTGAGCTCGGCCACCATCGCGGCGACTACCGCCGCTTTGCCGGGCTCCTGCAGGTTGGCGTCGTCGTAATACAAGGCCGCGCCGGTGTGTTCCCGGGCGAACACGAAGGCGTCGTATATGTAATCCGTGTCCCGCTCGCCCGCGGCCATGCCCTTGCCGTAGGCGAGCCGCCAGCGGTCCTCGCCGGCCGGCCTGGCGTAGTCGCGCCAATCGAAGCCGGCGGGGGGCGCCGCGGGGACGCTGGGCGCGAGCAGCCCGCTGGCGACGTCCCAGGAGGCCATGGCGCCTGGGTAGCATGCGTCGAAGTGCTGTACAACTTTTTTGATGTATGCCCCCAGGTTGAGCTTGGCCTCCGCCCTCTGGGTGGATTCGCCGTTGAGGTAGCCCACCTGGCCCTGCCTGTCGTGCCCCATGACGAGCGCGCTGCCGTGCACCTTCATCCCTTTGCCCGAGGCGTAGTCCATGACGGCGTTGCCCGCGGCCAGGTTCATGGCGGAAAAGCCCGTCCCGGCGAGGGTGGCGGGCTTGTGGCTGTTCTCCGGCGTCAGGATGTCAAAGTGCTGGGCGAGCCTCGGGTCCCCTTGGTTGATGTTGCCCAGCATGAAGAGGCCCGCGGCGCGGCCAGCGCCGCGGGCAGCGCCGCTGACAAAACCGCCAGCGCCAGCGCCGCGGTGAGGGGGTGGTTCCTTTTCAATAGGTCTCTTCCTCTCTTCTTTATATTCGCTTTGCATACATATGTTTCTATAATTTAATTTTACAGCATCCAGTTGCTTGAAGGTCAATGGCAACATGATATATTTTCATATTTTATATTTATTTCCCGCTATCACACAAAGGGCGGCCCGCTTCGGGGCCGCCCTTTGTGCCTTTTCGCCATATTTGTTGGGGGCCGCCCAGCGCCGCTGGGCGCCGTGCCGGGCCGCGGGGGGCAAAAGAGGAGAAGCCGGCCGGGGCTTCGGGGGCGCCTCGCCCCTGGTCCCGCCCCCGGGAGGCCTGCGCGGGCGGCGTTCCCCCGCAGCTTCGAGCTGCTTGAAGGTTCCCTCGGAGGGCGCCTAACAGTGGCAAGATGCAACCGCCGGAGCCAATGTAATCGGCAAAATATGTTTTAGCTCGCTCCGAACCCTTCGGCACTTTTCTGCGGCGTAAAACCGGTATTCTCAGGCGGCGCCATCCGCGCAGGCTGGGAAAGCGACGATAATCTCCGGTTTGTCCCCGGCATACCGTTGCCGCTGCCGCTGCCGCTGCCGTAACCGCTACCTCCTCTGCCGCCGCTCAGCTTGAACTCGGAAATCAAACCCAACAGCATGTTGGACTGGCTGCTCATCTCCTCCGACGCGGCGGCGGACTCCTCTGCGGTCGCGCTGTTCATCTGCACGACCTGCGCCACTTGTTCAATGCCCGTGTTGATATGCACGATGCCTACCGACTGCTCCTCCGAAGACCTGGCAATCTCGGTGATGCTCCGGGAGCTTGCGTTGATGCCGGACACGATTTCCGAGAGGCTTGCGGCAGTGCCTTCGGCGATTCGGACGCCAAACTCGGCTTTTTCCATCGAATCCTGTATCATGGCGCCGGTATCCCTGGCGGCCTCCGCGCTCTTGGAGGCAAGATTGCGGACTTCCTCCGCCACCACCGCGAATCCCTTGCCGTGCTGGCCGGCCCGCGCCGCCTCCACAGCGGCGTTGAGTGCCAGAATGTTTGTTTGGAAGGCTATGTCATCTATCACTTTGATAACCTTGCTGATATTTTGGCTAGATTGGTTAATTTCCTTAACCGCGCTGATCATTTCATCCATCTGGCTGCTGCCCTTTTCGGCATTGCTCTTGATGGTATCCGCGAGCCTGGCGGTCTCGCTGGCGGATTCCGCGTTGTCTTTGGTCTTTTGCGCCACCTCGGCAATGGAATTGGAAAGATCCTCGATCGACGCGGCCTGCTGCGTGGAGCCTTGCGCGAGAGATTGCGAACTGTCGGCAATTTGCTTTGCGCCTTGTGACACCTGACCGGCGGCGGCTTGAATCTCTCCGAACATCGCATTCAGCTTGCCGCTCATTTTATTCAAGGAAAGCCCCAACGTGTCGCGGTCGGACAAAGCGGCAAGTTCAACGGTGAGATCGCCATCCGCGACACTCCCCAATGTCCCGCTCACGTCCGTAATGCGCCCGACAAACGCGGCGCAGGCACCGATGAGCTGACCCAATTCGTCCTTGTTTTCGGCGAGTTTGCGTATGTTTTCAGTATCTTCGGGGCTCAATATGAGGTCTCCCGTGGAACTTGACTTCTTCATATAGCCGGTGAGCGGGATCAACGGCTTCAGCAGGTGGGTTACCAGGATATAGATAATTACGGGGATGAGCAACGCGAATACGGCGCCGATCACGGCGGCGATGGCGACCGCATCGAGATAGCCGTTGTATTCGGCACTCGGAAACAGAGCAAGTATCGTCGTGCCGCCGACATTGGCATATCCGGCATAGTCGGTCTCCCCGTCAAAGTCCATCCACGTCATACCATTCCCTGATGAAATCTGCCTATACCAGTCCGTGTCATTCACGTTCCGACCGATTAAATCCGCATGATGGCTGTATACAACGATACCGTCCTCGATAATCGAGGCATGGCCTGTCGCTCCGATGCGCATGTCCACCGCCATATTCGCGACATCAAGATGGTCGCGAAGGTTTTGGATCATTTCGGCGCCAATTCCAATTTGAACAAAGCCCTTCGCGTCGGAACGGGCCACACCCGCGTATTGGAAAAGGTTGCCATTCGAAGCGTTTGCCTGCGGCTCTTGCGCCAGTTCATACGTAGGATCGTCGAGGATACGCAAGAACGGGATGGTCTGGTCGCCGCTATGGAAGTCGAAGCCGTAGTAGACTTCGACATTGCTGCCGACGATTACGCCATTTCCATCCATGACATGCACTTCGTCCACGCCAAGCATGTTGGCGATCCCTTGGAAAAACGACACGTCCTGGAGGCTTAACGTGCCGTCTTGCGCATGCAACCGGACAACATCCGCGAAAGCGCGGGCAAGCGCGAGGCTTCTATTATCCATCCCTTCGCTGACGACGCGCTCGGTTGCTTCCGCGTGATTCACCAGGTTGACCAATGTATCCAGGTTGGATTCTACAATGGTGTCCACGATCTGATCTATTGAGTTTTTGGTCATGGAATAGCTCAGAACAGTGGTCGCCAGCGTCGATAAAACCAAAAGAATCAATACCGGCAAAGAGATTTTCCATTTAAGTTTCATATTAAGACAGTTCCTTTCACCACGTTATCTGGCTTTTTCTGACCTTATTTCTGCCGACAACATACGACATACTATGATCTATAGTATCGAAAAAAACCTAGCTGGGCTTAACCTTTGCACAATAGGCCATGCACCGTGGGGGGGGATTGGCGGTGATAATTGGGGATAATTGGGTGATAATTGCGTAAAGCGGCTGTTTGCCCCGCTTGCCATTTCATGAAAAATGGCGTATAATGCTATCAGCGCGCGTCCCATATTTACCGGGTGAGAGGGTAGCTATAAAAGATATGAAAAACAAAGATCTCATCGTCATTTTCAACCCGCAAGGGCTGACGCTTGACACACAAGAAACCTCCGGCAAGACGTACTTCAATGAGGCGTTTCTGGCCGATTTCAATGCGGCGCCGTATAAAGCCCTGTTCTATTTCGGCTTTGAGGACAGGCATCCCGACATGTCGGTGTCGCTGACCTTCCTGCACGGCATTTGCCAAGGCTTTGTTGACAGCCTTTCGCATGACCCGGACATCGAGATCACCAAAACCGTGAAAACGCCGGATACAACCGTATTTTTGGACATGCTGCGCGGCGTCCCTTATGCCGTGGGCGTCGAATACGTCAGCATAGGCTGGTTCGCGGGTTTATGGGCCGAACTGGCCGCCATATTCAAGCAGGAACTCTCGGCCTGGGATGGCACGGTCGCTTCGTTCCTGACGACCCAAAACGCAAAGCTCAATGTGGCCGGCCGGGTGTTTTTCCATCTTGTGGAGAACAAGTCCGACAAGTACCCCTTCGCTTTCCTCGCGACATATTCCACGGAGACGGGCGAGCAAAACAAGGCGGCCCATGTGCCGCTCAAAAACGCGTTGCTTGAATACAAAGACAGGCAGGATCTGCTACTCAAGCTGCTCTCCGCCGTGAGCCGCGCCGCCGATAGCAGCGACTTTATCTCCGAACTGGTGGAGAGCGGCGAACTGTTTTCCCCGTTGCAATTCACCGCCGACGAGGCGTATACCTTCTTGAAGGAGATCCCGTTGTACGAGGAAAGCGGCGTCATGTGCCGTATGCCCGATTGGTGGAAGAAAAAGAACGCCGGGCTGAAAGTGTCGGTTTCCATTGGCGGCAAGGCGCCGTCGCAGATCGGCTTTGAGGCTCTAATCAGCTGCAAACCCAGCCTGCTTTGGGACGGGGAGGAGATTTCCAGGGAAGAGATCGAGGCGCTGATGTCGCAAACGGCGGGGCTGTCCTTCCTGAAGGGCAAATGGATCGAGGTCGACCATGAAAAGCTGAAATCCGCGCTGGAAGCGTATGAAAAGGCCGACGCCATGGGCGATATTTCCTTCGCCGACGCCATTCGCATGGAGCTGGGGATCTCGAAAAGCGTTTCGCATGAACTGGGCGATACGGTGGAGATCACGAACGGGCAGTGGCTGAAGGGTATCAGGGACAGGCTTACCGACCCCTCTCTGCTGGAGAACCTAAAGCCGGGGGAAGGGTTCAAGGCGAAGCTCCGGCATTACCAGCAGACGGGGTTCAACTGGCTGGCGTCCATGAAAGGCATGGGCTTCGGCGCGTTGCTAGCCGACGACATGGGCCTGGGCAAGACCGTCCAGATTTTGGCATTGATCGAATACTTGCGGCGAAGCGGCGGGAGCAAGGGGCTGCTGATCATCCCCGCGTCTTTGATCGGGAACTGGCAGAAGGAACTGGCCCGTTTCGCGCCGGAGATCAAGTATTCGGTGCTCCATTCCAAGAACACCGAATTGAACGACGAATCGGACCTATTCATCACGACATACGGCATGGCGTTGCGGCTGGAGCATCTGCGGGCGCGCCGGTGGGACGTGGTCATCCTGGACGAGGCGCAGGCTATCAAGAACCCCGCCACCGGCCAGACAAAGGCGGTAAAACAGTTGAACGCCTCTTTCAAAGTTGCCATGACCGGTACGCCCATCGAGAACAAGCTGGGCGATTTATGGTCGCTGTTCGACTTTTTGAACACCGGCCTGTTGGGTACGGCGAAGGAGTTTTCGAACTACGCCAAAAACATCAAGGAGAGCGGCTCATACGCCAAACTGCGCGGCGTGGTGAGCCCCTTTGTGCTGAGGCGGCTCAAGACTGACAAGGCCATCATCAGCGACCTGCCCGATAAGGTTGAAATCAAGGCGTATACCACCCTCACCAACAAGCAGGCGCTTCTGTACCAGGGGCTGATCAGGGATCTGGAACACAAGCTGGAGACTGCGGATGGCATTGAGCGCAAAGGGGTCGTGCTGGCGGCGATCATGAAATTCAAGCAGATCTGCAACCATCCCGATCAGTACCTGGGGCAGGCCGCCTACAAAGCGACCGGCAGCGGGAAATTCGGGAAGCTCAAGGAAATCTGTGAAACGATCTATGAAAAGCGCGAGCGTGTGCTGGTTTTCACGCAGTTCAAGGAGATGACCAATCCGCTGGCCGACTTTTTGGGTACGGTCTTTACGCGTGACGGGCTCGTTTTGCACGGCGGGACACCGGTCAAAAAACGCGCCGGCTTGGTAGACAAGTTCAACGGCGCGGAGTACGTGCCGTTCATGGTGCTGTCTCTGAAAGCCGGCGGCGTGGGCCTGAACCTGACGGCGGCCAACCATGTGATACACTTCGACCGCTGGTGGAACCCCGCCGTGGAGAACCAGGCCACCGACCGCGCGTTCCGTATCGGGCAGACCAAAAACGTGATGGTGCATAAATTCATCACCGCCGGGACGATCGAGGAGAAAATCGACGCGATGATCGAGGAAAAGCAACAACTGTCCGGCGATATCATCGCGGCCAGCGGCGAAAACTGGATCACCGAAATGAACAATGACCAGCTTATGAATCTGTTCAGGCTGGAGGTGTAAGTGAGGATGGGCTGGGGATATTATCCTGAATACGTGCCTGTGGCCAGCAAACGGGCGAATGCGCAAAAAGCGCTGGCGAAGCTGCGAAAGAAGAAGCCCGACATCTGCCCTGTCGCCATCGAGGGGAGCAAGATCGCCAAGACGTGGTGGGGGATCGCTTGGAACAAGAACCTGGAGGCTTACGCCGACTACGAAAACCGGATAGGGCGCGGCCGTGCGTATGTCAGGAACGGCATGGTCCTCGATTTGCGGATCGACTCCGAAAAAGTGACCGCCATCGTCGCCGGCAGCGGACGCACCCCTTACAATGTGAAGATCACGATAGACGCGCTCTCGAAGGCCAAATGGGAGAAGATTACCGAGATATGCGGGCGGAGCATCGCCAACATCGATCAGCTTGTGCAGGGGAAGTTCCCCCTGGAATTGGATTCGCTCTTCACGCAGAAGGG
>Ga0123353_10004872_pt1 | contig 17444 bp, 21 predicted proteins | sample TergutLab28metaG_3_FD_92763 | JGI IMG/M metagenome (GOLD analysis project Ga0123353, IMG submission 92763) | Labiotermes labralis P3 segment gut microbial communities from Petit-Saut dam, French Guiana - Lab288 P3 | ecosystem: Host-associated > Arthropoda: Insects > Digestive system > Gut ...
AGCAGCGTGAGTTATGTTTATTTCATCAACAGCAGAACAATATTTAATCTCGTGTGTTCCAACCACTTCACCTTCTCGAAGGGCGGTAATCGGAAGTTTATCGGAACTTTCGTCGAACGGCATCAAAGTCCACTCCGCAAGGTGGGGATATTGTTGTAGAATGTCGTTGGCAAGGGTGATGGCTGTTCCGCTCGGCGCGTCTTTTTTGTGGATATGGTGGGTTTCTTTGATGCTTGGCTGGTAGCCGTGAGGGTGGAGCAGTTTTGCCGTCATTCGGTTTATCTCAAAAAACAGATTCACACCCAAACTCATATTCGTTCCGTAGAGCAACGACTGTTTTTCTCTTATACATTGATTTTTAATCTCTTCCAAGCACTCATGCCAGCCGGTTGTCCCGACTACAACGGGCAATTTCACCTCAAAAAAACGTAAAATATTATCCGCTGCCGTTTCGGGAAGGGAAAAGTCAATCGCCACGTCGGCAACGGCAATTTCACTTTGATACCGTTTAAAATCATCTACGTTATCAACAATGGCGGCAATGGTATGGTTACGGTGTAACGCCGCTTTTTCAATCTGACGCCCCATGCGTCCGTAACCTGACAAGACAATTTTCATAATAAATGATTGTGTTAAGTTGTTGATTGTGTTATTTATACTGCAATTTATACCGCATCGAAATTCCGATGGCGCTGTTTAAGGGCGAAGGAGAAAAATCGGGTATATACAACGGTTTCACGGAGAAAGAAAGGTCGTCGGAGACATCAAACGTCAGCAGATGCGCCGTTACGGTCGCCTCCACGATTTGCAACCCGTAGAGCAACGCCGTAAAAAAATAGCACCATTCCATATTGGTTTGGTAGTAGTTCATGTAGGACTGTAATTGGACTTCGGAATAAGAGCCGTCGGTGTATTTGTTTTTTTTTCCGTTGATACCTTCGGAAGAGACCCATCTGTAAGCGTCGCGAAAATCACGGTAGTCGTTGGTATTCATGACAATAAAATAGGTTAACGTTCCGAAACCCCCATAGATGGCGGTCAATTTCAAACTAGCGAGCCACCATTTGTCGCCATGATTCCAATTGTAAATCTGTCCGCCGCCGGGGATCAATGCCCACAAAGTCGCCTTGTGGGGGTCGGCAACTCCGTCGGATATTACCGGCGATGTTGCTTTGGTGGGTGTGATGATGGTATCTGCCGAAACAGTGATTGTTTCTGTGGAAACGGCGAGGGTGTCTGCATGGGCAGCGAGGGTGTCTATGGGAATAACGATTGTATCATGTTCAAAGTCAGCATTTTCCGTTTGTGCTTTCAACGGACAGCAGATAAACAACAACAAAAAGACGACAACGATATTCCTAATACGCCAATGGTTGCGTGTCTTTAACTTACTCTTTACAATTTTCAGCATAAGTAAATCCTTTTGCTTGGCGTTCGTTTTGAAGTTTTGACCATGCGTCCATACCTTTCTCTCGAAGAATCGAATTGTCGTGTTCAAGGATTGGGTATCCTTCAAAAAATTTTATAAAAAGTTCGCAAGGATAGTTTTCGCACAATGCGCACATCTCTATGCCCTTCTCTTTCGCACAGATCCTTACTTTACATCCCGGATTGCCACTTCCTGCCTTACATGAAACACATACGCCATCAACAACCATCCCTTTCAAAAATGACCAAAATTCATCGCCACCCGGAATTACATGTATAATCTCTTCAAATCCTGCTTTCTTCATCTCCTCATACAAAACTTTCGATGCAGGTTCAACTTTCGCCTTTACCGGACAATTTTCGCAGTAGAGACCGCAGTAACAAGCGTATTCTTTATTCATATCTGACCTCCGTTTCTTAAATCAAATTATTTCAACGCGTCAACGATACGTTTCAATTGTTCGTCGTTGGTGAAATGCAGGGTGATGGTTCCTTTTCCCGACCGACTGCGTTTCATATCTACATTCATTTTCAACGAGTTATGGATGCCCTGTCGCATCGTCTCATATTTTTCGGGCAGGGCTTGGCGTTGTTTCTTCTCTTTATCTTTGATGATGGCAACGGGTTGTTTCAAAGATTGAATCACGGCTTCCGTTTCACGTACCGACAGGTTTTCTGTGATAATTCGCTGTAAAACAGCGTATTGCTGCTCGGCGTCATCAATGCCCAAAATAGTACGCGCATGGCTCATGCTGATTTTTTTATCGCGCACGGCAACCTGTATCTCAGGCGGCAAGTCTAACAAACGGATATAATTGGTGATGGTCGAGCGGTCTTGACTGATTTTTTTCTCTACATCTTCCATCTTCAAGCCGCAATCTTCCATCAAACGTTGATACGACAACGCTAATTCGATGGCGTTAAGGTCTTCACGGTGAATGTTTTCTATCAACGCCATCTCCAGCATTTGCTGGTCGTCGGCAACCCGAATGTAAGCGGGAATTTTTTCCAACTGCGCCATGATAGAGGCACGCAAACGCCGTTCTCCCGAAATCAACTGATACTTGTCATATCCTATTTTGCGAACCGTAACAGGCTGAATAACACCCTGTTCCAAGATGGAGTTTTTTAATTCTTCCAACGCCGCCGCCTCAAAAACATCGCGGGGCTGAAACGGGTTGGTCTCGATGAATGTAACCGGTATCTCCGCAACGGCACCCACCACGAAATTTCCCGATGCGTCTTTGCTGGTAATATCGGTGTCGGGGTTCGACAAAATGGCGCTCAATCCACGCCCTAACGAATTTTTTTTATTAGCACTCATATTCCCACTGTTAAATCATGTTGTTTTTTTCCAAAATCTCTTTTGCGAGGTTCAGATAATTGATGGCACCGCTGCTTGCCGCATCGTGCATGACAATACTTTCGCCAAAACTCGGCGCTTCACTCAGGCGGGTGTTACGATGAATAATCGTATTCAACACCATCTGTTGAAAATGGGTTTTCACCTCGTGTACCACCTGTTTCGATAAACGCAAACGGACATCATACATCGTCAAAACAATGCCCTCAATATCAAGGTTGTTATTCAACCGCGACTGTACTATCTTGATGGTATTCAACAACTTACCAAGTCCTTCCAACGCAAAATATTCACACTGTACCGGAATCAAAACCGAATCGGCAGCCGTCAAACTGTTCACCGTGATCAGTCCCAACGACGGAAGACAGTCAATGATGACAAAATCGTACCGGTCGCGAACCTGATGCAATATGTTTTTCAAGATATATTCACGGTCGGCAATGTCTATCATCTCTATTTCGGCTCCCACCAAATCGATGTGCGACGGCAGGAGGTCTAAATTCGGCGTGGAAGTCGGGATGATGGCTTCCACGGGGTTGAGATTATTGACCAAACAATCGTAAAGATTTTTTCCAACTCCGTGAACATCAATCCCTACGCCCGAAGTGGCATTGGACTGCGGGTCGGCGTCCACCAACAAAACTTTCTTTTCCAACACAGCCAAACAAGCCGCCAAATTAATGGCTGTCGTGGTTTTTCCAACCCCGCCCTTCTGATTGGCTATTGCAATGATTTTACCCATATTCTACTAATATTTTTGGGTGCAAAGATACGAAATTTAATGGAGAATTGATCCTGAATTTAATTCAGGATGAAAATTGACAATTGCAAGGTGGGGGCTGGGAGGGCGCGAAAACGCGAAAGACGATAAAAAAGATAAAACCGATAAAAAAGGATAAAAAATCTCTGCTCGATGTATTGCGGGATGGTATTAATTTTTTTCATGCAACTTTCAATTATTTGTCGTACTTTTGCACCCAAATTTATAATAAAAATGAGACATAAATAAAAGGAGGGTAAAATGTTCAAAAAACTCACAAAGAATCTTTCAAGAAAAAACAAACAAACCACCGACTGGACTGCGGTAAAGCATGCCTCGAAAAGACCAATCCGTATTCCTGGAAATTTAAAACTGTTCCTGCTTTCGCTGATCGCGACGGGTCTTGTGGTCTTGCCGTCATGCAAGAAAGAAGAAAAAAATTGTCCCGATGCGGCATACTACGCTAACCTTAAGAAGAACAAGCCAACCAAAGCCGAATGGCTGAAAGATAACCCACAGGTGCAGCTTAAATCCGCCGCGGAAAATGACTGTGATACCGAAAAGACCGCGGTCGAACAAGGCGTGTCCGACAGTACAGCGTATGCAACAGATGTACGGGCGGGATTTTTGGCCATGCCACCCCAGGATGATCCGCTATATGGGTATTATTATTGGGCCGCTTTTAGATTTCAGCTTCCTGACGATCCAGATCTTATTGATTCTACGCTTGCGCATATAAAAGTGGCAAATATATGGTGGGAGGAGTTTGGCGATCCCTTCCCGTTACCTGAAGCAGATTCTCTCTTACGGGCATTATACAACATCGGCGGTACGTATCTGACCCAATGTGATACGATGCCCATTTTAAGAAAAGCATTATACGATTGCGAAACCTATGTTGGTATAGATGAATTGGAATGGGAAGATTTGAACAATGAATGTGGCGAAGGTCGGTGGGTACAAAAAGTAGCCAGCCCGGAAAAAACCGCGGTTACAGAACAAGTCATCCAGCGTACCCGCGGACATTAAATGTGCCGATCTGAAAAACAAAAACCCGCGCATCGCGCGGGTTTTTAAATTGTGGGATTAAATTTATGCTGCGCGCACCGCGCTGAACCCGATGCGTTTTGTGCCGTTCAGCGTCTTGCGCCGGGCCAGCATCGCGTCGATTTTTTCAACCGTAAATTCCGTCGGCGCATCCGCGCCATCCAAATCCAGCAACGTCCGCCGCAAAATCGCCGTGATTTCGCGGCGCAGTTGGCGCACGCCTTCCTCTGCCGTATAATTGCGAATGATATGACGCAGCGCGTCGTCGCCGATGTTTATATTTTCCATTAACCCCGTTCGGGACTATCTTGAAAGAACACAGATGACACGGATGACGCGGATTTTCACGGATGATAAATGTATTAAAATGCAACATCTGTCTGATTATCAACAATATAAAAATCCGCGCTAATCCGCGTCATCCGTGTCATCCGCGTTCTAAAGTACTTTTAAGACAGCCTCCATCAGGCTGAAAGCCTGAAATTACTGGGCGACGTAGCGTGGACGCTACGCCAAACGTGGATTTTTTTTATCGCGCCAACGGCGCTTTTATCTTTTTATCCCTTTTATCGGTTCCCTTCGCGCTTCAGCCCCCCTTCCGTCCCCCCGAAGGGGGGAAACTTTGCCTTCGTGCCAAAAAAAGAGACTGCCGCCGGCATCTCTTTTTTACGCCGGCATCGGCACAACCTCCGCAATTCCGTTGATGCGATACATTCTTCCGTTGTTCAGACATTGACAGTAGTAGTGGGTGCGCGCTTTGTGTTGTTTTTTAAAGACACGTCCTTTGATGGCAAAGAGTGTGTTTTCGGGGAGCGCGTGCAGCAGGGTGGATTTTCTTTTGTCGTAGCGTTGCAGGGCGATGGTCAATTTTTGGTCTAAGGCGGAGGCGGCTTTGGGATTTTTCAGGTGATGTTGTAAAATTTGTTTCAGGTCGGGCGGGAAGATGTCGTTTTCCAGCAGCGGCGTCATCATGGCGACAAACGCTGTTTTCCATTGATTGCCATGCGGTTCACGGATTGATTTTTGTTTTTTCCACACCTCCAAATGTGCCATTTCGTGTACCAAAGTGATAAGGAATGCGTATGGATTCAACGAGCCGTTAACGCTGATGCGATGGGTCGGGTATCTGATAGGAGGACGATAATCGCCCTGTTTGGTGAGTCGTTGTGGGGTTATTTTCAAATGAACGCAGTTGCTATCTAAAAAGGGGAAGACATAATCTATCGCTCCGTCGGGGAGATATTCGGCTAAATCATTTTTCTTTTGCATCTAATTGGTTTTGAGGACATAAGTGTTTTCCGGATAGGTATCCGCGTAGGAAAACTGCGGACAATTACAGCCTTTTTTATTCTTTTTCTTGTTGTGTTTCCCTGCATGATGACTTGTTCTGCAAGATGACAAGCAAAACAGACACAGACAGATAAAAAGTACAAATTTAAGCAGTGATTTCATATATCAGCCGTTTTTTTTACAGTATAGGTTGAAAAACTCTGCAAAGATACGGTTTTTTTCGGTATGGTAATAAAAAGATTTTTTTTTGTGCAATCATATTTTTTTATACCTTTACACCATTAAAATCAGTTGCCATGAAATCGGTTTTTATTACGGTTTTTTTAGTTTTTTGTGTGCCATTAATGTTGTTGAGCAGCAATCCGTGGCGTCCTTCGGGTGGACGTCAGGCGGGTTTGGGCGGGGCTTCGGTGGGCGTGTCGGATGTGTGGTCTGCGAGCAATAATCAGGCGGGGTTGGCATTTTTTCAGACACCCGCCGTAGGTGTTTATTTCACCAACGCTTATTTCCTTGAACAGTTGAGTACCAAAGCGATAGCGGCGTCTATTCCTTTCAAAACGGGTGCATTCGGCGTTACCGCCAATTATTTCGGATATACCTATTATAATGAAATCAACGCCGGACTATCGTATGCTCAGCGTTTCGGAAAAAACCTTGCTGCCGCCGTGCAACTCGATTATTTGCATCTCGGACAGGGCGGATATGCCGATTTACAGAATAAAAGCGCGGTTACTTTCGAGTTGTCGCTCATGGGGGCAATCACGAACAATTTTTCGGTGGGAGCGCACGTTTTCAATCCCGTAGGAGTGAAATACAGCGATTATGCCACCATACCGGCGTGTTATCGGTTGGGGTTGGGCTGGTTTCCGGTGCGGGAAGTCCTTGTGGCGGCGGAGGTTGAGATGCAAACCAACGAAAAAGAGAACATCAAATGTGGTGTAGAATATACTCCGTTGAAAATGATTTCTTTACGAACCGGTTTTTCTTCATCGCCGCAACTGTGGGACTTCGGCGTCGGGCTGAATCTCCAAAAATTCACCCTCGACTTAACGCCAACATGGAACATGACGCTCGGGTGGTCAACTCATGTATCATTATCGTATCATTTTAACAAATAAACGCCATGAAACGAGGCATACAATATGGCAGTTTGTTGTTTTTTCTATCCGTTGCCCTGTCGGTTTTTTCACAAACGCCCCATCAGGAAGAACGCGACCCTTTGATAGAACGCATAGAAGACCTTTTTTCCGCTCATGAAGAAGATGCACAACTCGACTTGAGCGAACTCATTGACGCCGTCGAAAATCTGCGCCAAAATCCGGTGTATATCAACAGCGACGACCTCGAAGAGTTGTCGCGACTGTTCTTTCTCGACGAAATAAAAATCCATCGAATCCTCGCCTACATCGCCTCTTACGGCGCTTTCGTTTCAACCAATGAACTGTACGGCGTGGACGGACTGACAACCGAAGAGGTTAGCCTGATCATTCCTTTCATCTCGTTGGAACAAGCACCCGTTGTCCGCAGAACGACCGTAAACGACGTTTTTAGCCGGGGTAAACAGCAAATCATCGGACGCTATCAGCGTGTGTTGCAGGAGCAACGCGGCTATATGGACGATTCCATCGCCAAATCCATGAAATACGCGGGAAGCCCCGATAAGTACTACCTGCGCTATCGTTTTAAATATAAAGATCAGGTGAGTTTTGGCATTACATCTGAAAAAGACGCGGGAGAAGAATTTTTCAAAGGCAGCAACCCCTACGGGTTCGATTTTTACTCCGCTCACTTTTTTATCAACAATAAAAACCACTATCTCAACAAGTTAGCCGTTGGCGATTATCATCTCGCTTTCGGGCAAGGACTGACAATGTGGTCAACCTACGCCTTTGGAAGACCGTCCGACGGCATCAACATCAAACGCAACCCCAACGGCATCACACCCAACACTTCCGTCAATGAAAGTCTGTTTTTTCGCGGCATCGCCGCCACTTTAAAGTTCCGACAACGGCATTATCTCACCGGTTTTGCCTCCCATCTGAAACGCGACGGCAGTTTTTCGCTGGACGACGACGGCAATATCAGTCATTTTTCCTCTTTCACCACCGACGGAATGCACCGCACTGCCAACGAAATAGCCAAGAAACATATTGTTGGTCATACAGTTATCGGCGGACGCTACGAATGGCGCGGACATAATCTGAAAGTCGGAGTTACCGGATTTACTTCCCATCTCGATATTCCCATGATTCCCGACAACAGACCCTATAACCTGTACGCTTTTTCGGGAAAATCGCTCTCCAACGCGGGAACCGATTTTATGTGGATTTATCGAAAGTTTGAGATTTTTGGAGAGGGGGCATACAGCAGTAACGGCGGATTTGCTGCCCTTGGCGGACTGAAAGCGCATTTGGCGTCGCGGTTTCAAACCTCATTATCAGCACGTTACTATGAGCCGGATTATGCCAATTTCTTCTCCAATGCCTTTGGCGTCAATTCAACCAATGCCAATGAAACGGGAGTTTTTGCAGGATTTAATGCCATCGTCTCTCCCAAGTTTACGCTCGCAGGTTTTGCCGATACTTACCGTTTTCCATATATGAAATATCAAATTTACGCACCAACAACCGGCAACGACTATTCGCTGCAACTAAACTATAACCCCACCCGCGCCATCACCATGTACCTGCGCTATCGCAACTCGTACCGCGAATACGGCGAAAGCAGCGACACCATCAAACAAACCTACTCCCGAATTAAAAACAATATCCGTTGGCATGGCGATTTTTCCGTTTCGAGAAATATCGTCCTGAAAACACGTGCGGAATACATTCATAATCAAGGGAGAGAAAACAGAAGCGGTTTTATGATGTATCAAGACGTCATCTATCGCTCCGCCGCCAACCGCTTCACAACCGCCTTCCGTTACGCTTGGTTCAACACCGACAGTTATGACGAGCGTTTCTACGCCTACGAAAACGACCTGCTCTACACCTTCTCCGTACCGTCGTATTACTACAACGGAAACAGATTCTATCTCATGTTTTCTTATAAAATAACCGACAACATCACCGCTTGGCTGCGCATTGCCAACACTTCCTTCTCCAACCGAGAATCCATTGGCTCCGGCGGCGAAGAAATCTATGGAAATAACAAAACCGACGTTAAAGCGCAGGTGGTGATAAAGTTATAGGGGAGGGGAAAATCTATCCTTCAAAATAACCCTTCATTCGTTGCCAGAAGTTTTTTTCTTCTTTTCCCGGACGGGGCTTAAAATTTTCTCCATTTTTCATCTGCTCGATGATTCGTGTCTCTTCGGATGTGAGGTTTTTGGGAATCCACACGTTGAGATGCACCAGCAAGTCGCCTGTTCTGTAAGAGTTGATTTCGGGCAATCCTTTTCCGCGCAGGCGCAGTACTTTTCCGGGCTGTGTTCCACTCGGGACATTGATACGCGCTTTTCCGTCCACCGTAGGCACTTCGATGGTGGTTCCTAATGCGGCGTCGGGAAACGACAAGTAGTAGTCGTAGAGCAGGTTGGCTCCGTCGCGTTCTAGGTCGGGATGGTGTTCTTCGTGGATAAGTACGATCAGGTCGCCGGGGATACCTCCGTTTCGGGCGGCGTGTCCTTTTCCGGTAACGGTCATCTGCATTCCTTCGGCAATACCGGCAGGAAGGTTGACATTGACCAACTCTTCACCATGTACAATTCCCGCGCCCTGACAGTCGGGGCATCTGCTGGTAATAATTCTGCCCTCGCCTCTACACTCCGGACAAATTGCCCTGGATTGCATGTGTCCGAAGATGGTACGTTGCGTTTGAATCACTTGTCCGGTGCCGCGACAGGTTTGACAGGTCGTATAAGCATGACCGTCTTTGGCACCCGTGCCGGAGCATCGCTGACAGGTAACATATTTCGATATTTTGAGTTTTTTTGTTACTCCGTGTGCTATTTCTTGGAGGTTCAGCGTTACTTTCACGCGTAGATTTGTCCCTCTGCTTTGCTGTCGGTAGTTGCGTCCGCCACCGCCGCCGCCATATCTAAAGAAGTTGCTAAAGCCGCCAATGCCTTCAAAGATGTCTCCGAAGTGCATAAAAATGTCTTCCATCGAGGAGAAGCCACTCTCGCCAAAGCCGCCTGCGCCTGACATTCCGGCGTGTCCGAATTGGTCGTAACGGGCGCGTTTGTCGGGGTTGCTCAACACTTCGTATGCCTCTGCCGCCTCTTTAAACTTCTCTTCGGCTGCCTTGTCGCCGGGGTTTTTGTCGGGGTGGTATTCTATTGCCTTTTTGCGGTACGCCTTTTTCAGGGTATCGGCGTCAACTTTTTTATCAACGCCAAGTATTTCGTAATAATCACGTTTTGTCATATAATTCTTGTAACTTGTAACTAACAATCTATTGTCCTACAACCACTTTGGAAAAGCGTATAATGGCGTCTCCCAGCATGTATCCTTTTTCAACAACATCTATCACCTTGCCTTTCAACTCTTCCGACGGTGCCGGAATGGTGGCTATTGCTTCCTGAAAATTGAGGTCAAAATCACTGCCAATGGCTACTTCTATCGGCGTCAACTCTTTCTTTTTCAACGTGTTGAAAAACTTCTGATGAATGAGCGACACGCCGTTATAAAGTTCTTTGGTATGTTCGTCTTCTGTCTCTGCCGGAATGTTGTCTAAGGCGCGGTCGAAATCGTCCAGCACCGGCAAAAGTTCCTTCACCAACGCCTCGGTTGCGACTTTGGTAAATTCGATTTTTTCTTTTGCCGTGCGCTTGCGGTAGTTGTCAAACTCGGAATAGAGGCGCAGATATTTGTCGTTCCATTCCCTAACTTCCTCTAAAAGAGCCGTTTTCTCGTCGGTTTTCTTCCTCTTTTTCATCGGATTTTCCTCCTCCAAATGATGCTTTTTCGTATCTTGCTTACTCATTATTTTCTGTCATTTCTTGCAACGGTTTTAGTCTTATCAAAAATGTTGCCAATCAGGATAAACGGACATTTTGGCAGAAAATTGCAGAGACATTCTGCCCATTATGGTTTAAACCGGATCCACGTCCACACACAGCCTCACCGATTTCCATTCCGGATTTTCGAGCATGGAGAGATGGGTTTGTGTGATGTGATTTTTCACATACTCGATGGATATTTCGGGTTCTATTTTTATCAGTATGTCTTTCAAGTACAATGTTTTGATGCGTCCGACTATCGGAAATTCGGGACCGAGAATACGGTTTTTGAGTTTGGCGCGTAAATTGTCGGCAAAGAATTTGGCGGCGGCGTTGAGGGCGTTTATCTCTTTGTGTTTCAGTGTGATACGAATAAGTCGGACGTATGGTGGGTAGAGGTAGTTTTTGCGTTCTTGCAGTTGGGTGGCATAGAGGGTTTCAAACTGATTGTGGACGGCTAATTGGATGATCGGATGTTTGGGCGAATATGTTTGGATGATGATGAAACCGCGTTTTTGCGCTCGTCCGGCGCGTCCGCTCACCTGTACGATGGTTTGAAAGCCGCGTTCAAAAGAGCGGAAGTCGGGATAGGAGAGCAGTTGGTCGGCATTGAGTATTCCAACAAGACGTACATTGCTGAAATCCAATCCTTTAGTAACCATTTGCGTTCCTATCAGGACGTCAATTTTTCGTTCTTCAAAACGGGCGATGATGCTGTGATGGGCATTTTTTCCGCGTGTGGTATCCAAGTCCATACGCTCGATAACGGCTTGTGGGAGAATCAGTTTCAGTTCATCTTCAACCTTTTCCGTTCCAAAACTTTCCATTTTGATGGCGGTACTTCCGCAACTCGGACACGTTGTTGGGACGGCGGTATTGTAACCGCAATAATGGCAGCGCAGCGAATTTTGTTGCTTGTGATAGACCAGCGAGACGTCGCAATTTTTACATTCGGGAACCCAGCCGCAAGTTTGACAGAGCAGACGCGGGGCAAAACCGCGACGGTTGTGAAACAAAATCACCTGTTCCTTGTTGTCCAACGCCTCTTTTATCTGTTCGATCAGCAAAGACGAAAAGTGGGAGAGCATACTTCGTTGGCGTGTTTCCTGTCGCAGGTCAACGATTTTCGTTTCGGGGAGTTCTTGTCCGCTGTAGCGAGTCAAAAGTTGCACGAAGCCAAATTTCCCGTTTTGGGCGTTGAACCAACTCTCTACCGATGGCGTTCCCGAACCCAGCAACGTCTTGGCAGTGTGCATTTTAGCCAACATAATCGCCGTGTCGCGTGCCAAATAACGTGGGGCGGGGTCGAACTGTTTATAAGAGGTATCGTGTTCTTCGTCCACGATGACCAATCCGAGATTTTGGTACGGCAAAAAGAGGGCGGAACGCGCACCCAAGATGATGTTATATCGTTGCGAGTGGATTCCTGCGGTGCGTTCCCAAATCTCAACCCGTTCATTTTCATTGAATTTGGAGTGGTAAATGCCGACTTGCTTTCCAAAATATTTTCGCAGGCGATGGATAATTTGTCCGCTCAACGCAATCTCGGGAAGCAGGTACAAAACTTGTTTTCCCTGTTTCAGCACATCGTCTATCAACTTGATATACAACTCCGTTTTCCCGCTCGCCGTAACGCCATGCAACAAAACCACGTTCTTTTGCAGGAACGCAGTTTCTATTTCGGCACGACAACGCTGCTGCTCCTCGCTCAAAATGATGGAATCGGCACTCATCTGTTCCTTGACATCGGGCAAACGGCTGACAACGCGCTCCTCCGCCACAAAAACACCCTTGCCGAGCAACGACTTCAACGCGGAAGTTGGACTGTGGGAAAAATCCATCACCGCCTTCTGCGGCAACCATTGGCTTTTGTGTAAATCGTTGTTATTGAGGGCGATATATGCCATCAAGACTTCCAATTGCTTGTTGGCTCGTTTTTCCAAAGCGTCGAAAAGTTGTTGCAGTGCGTTTTCGTCTTGAAAATTTTCCGACAGAGAGATAAACCACTCTTTTTTAGGCTTAAACCGCTCCTCTAACTCCTCTTCGGGAAGGACAACGCCCTTTTCGATGAGGGTTTTTATCAACGGCAATATTTTTGCCTGTTCGACGATTTTCGAGGCATCGGAAAGTGTCAGAACACGCTGTATTTCAAGTGCTTCCGCAATCAGATACTCTTTTTCGTTCAGGGCTTGGAAATTGCCGTCGAAGTCGGGATTTAATACTATTTTGGTCTCACTCGCCAACTTCAACGCCGACGGCAGGGCTGCATTCATCACCTCGCCCATGCTACACATATAATACTTCGCTATCCACTCCCAAAGTAAAAACTGTTTTTCGTTTACAATGGGTTGATTGTCAATGATTGAAAGTATATATTTTACCACCGCTGTATGCGGCGGCGGTTGCTGATGAACACGCCGAACCAAGCCCGAATAGAGTTTGTTTTTACCAAACTGCACCGCCACGCGCTGCCCCGCACAAACCGCCTCGTTCCATTCGTATGGAATGCGATAGGTAAACGTACCTTCGAGTTTCAGCGGCAGTAGAATGTCGGCAAAAAGCGTGATGCGTTCCAATGCTATTTAGGATAACCTACGGTTTGAGTGATGACAATCCATTGATTATCGGGCAGTTGCATAACTTTTGTGAGTTCTTCATCGTCGAACAATCCACGAACAACCGTCGCCAATCCTTCGGAAGCGCAGAAGAGATAGACATTTTCCGAGATGTAACCCGTGTCTATGTAAACGTACCTCCGCTGTACTTCGTTCGGGACGCCGTCTATCTTGTCGTTGTTACAGACAAAAATCAGATTCAACGGCGCGGTCGCCACAAAATCTTGCTTTCCCGTTATTGCCCGAATGTCCTTTTTCACGGTGAGGGTCAGCACGTTACGTTCCGGATTCCAATGATACAAACCGTCTTCCATCGCACAGTAAATCTCGATTTCCTGTTTGTTGCGTGCTGTGGGTGCGGTACGTTTTTTTTCATCGGGTCGGCTGTAGCCGAACGCTGCCCATAACAAGTTGGAAAGCGTTTGATTGTCAATCTTTTGCTCTGAAAACGCCCTGTCCGATTTCCTGTTTTTCAATGCCTCCATCAGCGGCATTCCGCCGGTCGTTACAGGATCGGGCAATTGGATTTCGTTGCCTTGTGCGCATACCGTCGTTGAGATAATAAGCGCAACCATCATAAATACTAATTGTTTCATAAATAAAATATTATTTTTTAATAATTGTGTCCATTTTAATTTGTCTGTGTCCAATCGAAAAGCGTTAAATCAGATACATACGAAAAATGCTTTGTGTTATTAGTTACCAATGGGAATGTCCAATATTTACAAAAAGCAGCAATTAATATATCTGCGTCCTCCATCATCCGTCCTATTCGCCTTTGTTCGGCATAAATGTTGGCGGCAACATCTAATACTTTGTTATCCAAAAGACCAACACCAAACAATTTACAAAAATCCTCAAATATTTTCAATCGTTTTTGTGAATCAACAGCCAGAAGTCCACGTTTTATTTCATAATAGGCAATGGGAGCAACAAGTATGCTATCTCCATTTGCCAACACTCGTGTAAAATTATTTATAACTACCTCATTCCCTTTTAAATAAAACGAGATAATATTTGTATCAAGCACATAAACACTCATAGATTAATGTCTTTAAAATGAATACGTTGTGATATTACCTGATCAAATTCTGTCGGCAATGGTTCGGAAACGTTGATTTCGCGTAGATTATTTGTTATTTGTTCTAACGTTCTTATCCGCGAAGAGGGAAACGCTGACGGCTCTTCTTGTAGAATTGACATAACAAGCGTTTTACCTGTCTGTACATCTACCGGTATTGTGGGAATAAACACTGCTCCATCGTAATAGGCTTTGAGTACTGTTGTCATACAAAATAATTTTTTTACAAGTGCAAATATACATGAAAATCTAATATCCTCAAGAAATGAATTTACTTACATCTCCCTGCGGAACTTCTTCGGGGTCTTTTCCATATCTGAAAACGCGGATTCCATGCTCAATGCCTTCTTGTGCTTTGAGTATCATCGTGTTACCGTTGATTTCGAGCAAACTTGACTCACGTAAACCAATGATGGTAACGTCTTTGTTGACCGCCATAAATTCGTTGATCCGCTCTTCGCGTGTTTCGCCTCCGAAGTCAACGGGGTGTTTTTCGGTGTCCAGATAGTGCGGATTGATTTGAAACGGCACCAAATTCAGACAGTTAAACGATTCAGGCTCAATGATGGGCATATCGTTGGTCGTGCGCAAAGTGGGACAGGCAACATTCGAGCCTGCGCTCCAGCCGATGTAGGGCATTCCCTCTTTTGCACGGTTGCGAAGAACATCCATCACTTTGTTGCGGTGCAATTCATAGACCAAGTGAAAGGTGTTTCCGCCGCTGACGATAACACATTCGGCGTTTTGAACGGCTTCTACGGCGTTTTCGGCTTGGTGAATGGATGCGAGTTCGACACCGAATTTTTTAAACACGCCTTGCGCGCGACCAAAAAGATTGTCGTACGACTCTTTCAACGTCTGAGGTTTGCCAACGTTTACACCGGCATACGGGACAAAAAGTGCCGTCGTGATGCTGTTGTTTTTCAAAAAATCTTCAAGAAATGGTAAAGTCCATCCCAAATAGTCTTTTCCAGGGTTAGTGGAGTTACTGATTAATAATAATTTCATAAGATATTGATATTTTAATAAACTTTGCAAAGATACACGAAATTTTCATGTATCTTTGCAGCAAAATAATTCTTTTAAAAAAAATAAATTATGGACGCTCAAAAAGTTGATCTTTTTTTAATGATGAACTCGAAGTTTTTCGAGGGTTATCAAATTCCCCAAATCAGGGAAACACTTTTACAAGTAGATGATTCCAAATGGGTTATGCTTCAGTCAATGTCATTTACCGATCCTGTTTTGTCGCTTATTGTATCCCTCTTTGGTGGCAGTTTAGGCATTGATAGATTTATTCTCGGTGATACCGGATTGGGTGTAGCCAAACTACTAACTTGCGGCGGATTCGGCATTTGGACTATCATTGATTGGTTTATAATAATGGGACGCACCCGTGAGAAAAATCTGGAAAAATTCAGACAATTTATCTACTAAAAACAAATCCTATCCCGCTAAACTGTATCGGTTTATATTGTGTCTCAGTGGATTAGGATATGGGTGGTTGTTCTTTATGATGTGGCGAGGCGGTTCGGAAACATTTGAAGTGTGTTTGATAAAACGTGTTTTTCAGATACCGTGTCCGTCTTGCGGTACGACGAGGGCAGTTGAAATGTTGTTGCAGGGTGATTTTTTGAAGTCAATCCACATTAACCCGTTGAGTTTGATTGTTTTACCGACAATGTTGGTTGTTCCATGCTGGATTGTGTATGACTTTATAACCAAACGAACTTCGTTTCATCAATTTTATCGCTACATGGAAAAACAATTACGAAAACCGCTCATTTACGCACCTTTAATATTATTGATACTGCTACTATGGGGTTGGAATATTTATAAAATAACATGACAAAAATGAAAACATCAAAATTCGCATTAATCCTTTTGATTACAGGGATTTACAGTTTCGGTTCGGCACAAGTTGCCGACACAACAGGTGTGGCAAGGCAGCCTTCGGCGATTGAAGCCGCGTTGAATAGAGTAACATCGTGGTATATGGACAACATGAACTACGGCACGGTTGCGTTGCTGATGACCGTTGAAAGTTCTTGTTTTATTCCGTTTCCGTCGGAAGTGGTTGTTCCGCCCGCCGCCTACAAGGCGTGTCAGGACGACAGTGATTTGAATATCATCTTGGTTGTTGTTTTTGCGACCATCGGGGCGTTGCTTGGCGCGTTGATAAATTACTACTTCGCGTATTGGCTTGGGCGTCCGATTATATATAAATTTGCGGGGAGCAGACTGGGGCGAATCTGTCTGTTAAGCCCCGAAAAAGTGCAGAAGGCGGAGAACTATTTTGTAAAATACGGCAACAGTACTACGTTTATTTGTCGTCTGATTCCGGGTATCCGGCAGGTGATTTCCGTACCTGCGGGACTATCCAAAATGCGGATTCTACCTTTTATTATATATACGACAATCGGCGCGGGAATTTGGAATGTCATCTTGGCGGTCATCGGCTATCTTGCTCACGGAAAAGAAGATATGATACACCAATACAGCAAAGAGATTGCCTATATAATGATTGTATTAGGCGTGCTTTTTGTGCTTTATCTGGTTTATAATGGGTTTATCAAGAAGCGGAAACGGGTGGAAGAGGGGTTGGAAGATTTAACACCTTCATTATAAACAAACTCGCTCCATTTGTCATGTTCCCAATTATACATATTTGAGCCGATTAATTAAAATATTCGGTGCAAAAATACGAAAAAAATGAGCCGATTAGAAATTTTTTTCACTTGGACGTAATGGTATCAAAATAAACACGTACAGAATTGAACAATACAATATTTTGGCTCACCCGCAAAAGTTGTGGGGACGGGGGGGGAGGTCAAGCATAAAGGCGTATCTTTGCAGCGATAAAAAAGATAGCGCATATGGTAACAAAGACACAGATTATAGATTTGGCTCAATAC
>Ga0123353_10004873_pt1 | contig 17444 bp, 20 predicted proteins | sample TergutLab28metaG_3_FD_92763 | JGI IMG/M metagenome (GOLD analysis project Ga0123353, IMG submission 92763) | Labiotermes labralis P3 segment gut microbial communities from Petit-Saut dam, French Guiana - Lab288 P3 | ecosystem: Host-associated > Arthropoda: Insects > Digestive system > Gut ...
CGCGGCACCTCGCGGCGTTGTCGTCAGTTGCGATAGCGCTGCTATCGCGCCCTCCTCCGCCTTGCGATGCACCACGTCTGACGCCGCCTTCTTATGCAGCGAACTCACCGGACAGGACACTAGGTCGGCAGCACCCTTTCGCTGATCACCGGCGGCAGCCCAGCGTCGTCGGCGAACTTCGTCACCGCATCGACGAGCCCCGGGGGACCGCACACGTAGATGTCCGGAGCAGTCCCGGTGTGTGCGTCGACCGCTGTGCGCAGGGAGCCGAGCAGGTCGCCGACCGAACCAGCCCAGCTGTCGTCAGGGTGTTCGACGCAGACCGCGACTTTCAGCGTGGGCATCGTCGTGATGAGCTTGCCCACGACTGGCAGCCGCGGGAGGTCCGCAAGGGTCGGCACACCCAGGAACAGGCGGACCGGGTGAGGTTCGCCCCACTCGGCCATACGCCGCACCATCGACAGCACCGCGCTGAGCCCAGTACCTCCTGCCACGAACCACCGCGGACGGCGCCCCGACTCGCGCAGCCCGAACGCTCCCGTGGGCCCGTGCAGCACCAGCCGTTGTTCGGCTGGCCACCGCTCGAGCAAGTCTTGGCAGAACCCCGAGAAGTACCCGTCGGGGCGCGCCGTGACCAACAGCTCGGCGACCCCTTCCCAGTTGCCCGTGTTGGCCAGGGAGTACGCCCGTCGCCGCTCGTCGCCGGGCACCTGGACCTCCACGAACTGCCCAGGGTCGAACTGGTACCCAGCACCAGCCGACTCGTCAGGGTCGAGCGCGACACGCACCCACACCATCTGCGAGGCGACCTGCACGACATCGGTGACCACACCCTCGCGCCGCCTCGGCACCCCGTCGGTGACCCGCGACCGGGGGTACGACGCCGTGACGTCGACCGGACCGCTCACGTAGGTGCAGCACGCCAGCACCGTGCCGCCAGCGACAGCATCCGGGGGCAGTGCTTCGCACGAGTGCGGCCCGAGCCTGTAGCTGCCGGTCGCCTTCGTGTGGCACGACCCGCAGGTGCCCTGGTGGCAAAGGCCGGGCAGCACGTACCCAGCGGCGGCGGCGGCGTCGAGCACCGACATGCCCTCGGGAACGTCGAAGGTCAACGTCACCTGGTCTGACGTGGTGAGCCGGACGGTGTGCGACGTGCCGTCCACGCTCACCCCAGCACCACAGTCAGGCCCACCAGCACGTCCACCGGCTGGCAACAAAACACGTGGACTCCCTCGTTGGCGGGTCAGGCTCTGGCGCTCGACGTCACGAGGCCGCCTCCACCAGCTCCTTGGCTATGGTCAAGAATGACCCCAAAACCCTTGGCGCACGATCCCAGCCCCCCATTGATCCCACCTTTCGGCATCACCGGCCCAGGGCGGGCTTCAGTGCACAGTGGGGCCGGGCCCGGCGGCAGGGGTCAGGGCTGACGGGTCCAGCAAGACGATCTGCGCCCCGTGGACCTCGATGAGCCCTGTGTCGGACAGCTCGCGCAGGGTCCGCGAGAACGTCTCAGGCGTCAGGCTCAGACGCGAGGCGAGCACTGCCTTCGTGGCGGGCAGCTGCACGATGGTTCCCGGCCCAGGGTCTTCACCGGCGAGGCCCAGCAAGAAACCCACGACCCGCTGCCGTCCTGACCACAAGGTGACCGCGGCGACATCGCGGACCATGGTGTGCAGCCGCACCGCCATCCCAGCCAGCATCCGCCGGGCGAACGTCGGGTCCCGGTCCACCAGGTCGGTGACCACGTCAGCGATCCGCAGCACCTGCGAGCTGGCCAACCCTGTCGCGGTGACCGGGTAGGGCTGGCCCGTGAACACCACAGCCTCGCCGAACGTCTCCCCGGGCCGGATGAGCTCGAGGATCTTCTCTGGTCCGTCACCGCTGCTCAGAGCGAGCTTGACCTGCCCGGAGACCACCGCGAAGAACGCCGTGGCTGGCTCCCCGGCGTGGAACAGCACCTCACCGCGTCCCAGGTGGACCAGGCGGCACGCCGAGGCCACCTGGTCCAGCTGGTCTGGGTCGAGCCGGGAGAACAACGGCAGACGTCCGAGAACTTCACGCACCGGGCTACTGTGCCACGTCCCGGGTGGCTGTCGCGGCCATCACGTCATTCCACCAGGTCCGCGAACAGCACGGTGGACAGGTAGCGCTCGCCGAACGACGGCACGATCACCACGATCAGCTTGCCCGCGTTCTGCGGCCGCTGTGCGACGAGCGAAGCCGCGTGCAGCGCAGCGCCTGACGACAGACCCACGAGCAGCCCTTCTTCCACGGCTGCCCGCCGTGCCATGGCCACCGCAGTCTCCCCAGGCACGTCGATGACCTCGTCGCACACAGTGGTGTCCAGGACCTGCGGGACGAAGTTGGGCCCGATGCCTTGGATGAGGTGCGGCCCGGCCTGACCACCGTTGAGGACCGGCGACTCAGCCGGTTCCACCCCGATCATCTGCACCGACGGTTTGCGGGCCTTGAGCACCTGGCCGACACCGGTGATCGTCCCGCCGGTGCCGACACCGCAGACCACGATGTCGACCGCTCCGTCGGTGTCTCCCCAGATCTCCTCGGCGGTCGTGGACCGGTGGGCTGCTGGGCCCGCGGGGTTGGTGAACTGACGGGCCAGCACAGCCCCCGGGGTTTTCGCGGCGACCTGCTCGGCATGGTCCACCGCGCCTTGCATCCCTTCGGAGGCGGGGGTGAGCACCAGCTCGGCACCGAAGGCGCGCAGCACGGCGCGGCGTTCGGCGGACATGGACTCGGGCATGGTCAGCACGACGTGGTACCCGCGGACCGCGGCGACGAACGCCAACGAGATCCCGGTGTTGCCGCTGGTGGCTTCGACGATGGTGCCGCCTGGGGCCAGCTCGCCAGATCTTTCTGCGGCGTCGATGATGGCCACGCCAACCCGGTCTTTGACCGACCCGGCAGGATTGTAGAACTCGAGCTTGGCGACGAGGGTGGCACCGCCGTCGGTGAGGCGGTTGATCTTGACCAGGGGTGTTCGTCCGACGAGCGCTGTGGCGTCGGCATAGATACGTGACATCGAGGCTGCTCCTAGGTGGACGACACGCCCGGCTTCGGGCATCGGCGCACAATCTGAGACCTATCGCGCCGAGAGCTCCAGGACATAGGTGGTTCCAGTCGTGTCGTGCCTGTCGACTGGGTGTCACACTGGAAAGGTATGGGCGAGACGACGAGGGACGGAGGCCGACGAGTCATGACCGTCGAGCCTGGTTCGCCTGCGGAAGCGGCCATGTCGCTGAGGGTACCGCGCTTCGTCTTCGCAGGTGCAGGCGTGGCTGGCGTGGCTCTCGTCGTCGGTGGCGACCGTCTGGCCGTCAGGTTGCTCGCCGCGCTGGTGCTGCTCGCCGCCGTTGTGGCTGGCGGTGTGGCGGCCCGCCGGCACAGCCCAGCGGTGCACCCGGTCGGGTGGCTCGTCATGGTCGGGGTCACTCTGACGGGGGTGTCGCTGCTCGGACCGGGTCGTCCGCAGTGGGCAGCGGTCGCGGGGACGGGTCTGGTCGCCGCAGCGCTGGTGCTCCGGGGGGTGCAGGGCGACCGTCGGTGGTCACGGTCCGCGGCGGCCGGGCTGGTCGGGGTTTCCGTGCTGGCGGCCTTGGTCGCCTTGGGCGTGCACGCCGGGGCGTTCGGCCACGGCGCGGTGACGAGTGCGACGAACCTCGTGAGCCTGGCGGGTGTTGGTGTGCTGACCACGAGGGTCGCGTCCCGTTCGCCCACCGTGCCCGACCGGTATGTGCTGGCAGGGGCGGGGACGTTGTTCGCCGGACAGCTGGTGCTCATGGTCTCGTCGGCCGCGGGGCACGCGCTGACGCTCGTCGGGGCAGTGACCGCTGTGCTCGCCCAGGCGTGGCTGCCCGTCGGGCAACCCGGCCCGCAGCATCCGCCGCCTGTGCTGTTGACCCAACCTTCGTCGTGGCGGCTGTGGGTGCCGCTCGTCGGGTCGTTGGCCTTGCCGGTGGCTGGCCTCGTCGGCGTGTGGAGCGCCGACGACCCGCGCCTGGTGGTCGCCGCTGGTGCCCAGCTGGTGCTCGTGGGCATGCTCGTCATCGCTGTGCTGCGGCTTGCCTACGACCGCGCCCACCAGGTCGGGCGGGTCACCGAGCTCGCCGAGACCCACCCGGTGACAGGCTTGGCGAACCGCCACCGCTTCCTGGCAGACGTCACCAGCGTGCTCGACACGGCGAAAACCCCTGTCACGGTCGTGCTCGTCGCTCTGGAGAGCTTCACCGAGCTGCGTGCCCGCCTCGGCGAGGCGACTGCCGAATCCCTCGAAGTCGCGTGCGCGCAGCGCCTGGTCGACCACGCCCGCGACGCTTTCGCCGTCGGCCACCTGCGCGCTGATGTCGTCGCGCTGGTCTTCGACGTCATGAACGCCGAGCGAGCCAGCGTCCGGGCGCAGGGTTTCATCGACGCGCTGCGCGAGCCGATCGAGCTGCCGCAGCTGAGCATGTCGATCGGGGCGATCGTCGGGATGGCTACCTCGAACCCCTCTTCTAGCGCCGAGGACCTGCTCGCCTCAGCAGAGCTGGCCCTGGCAGCCGCCCGCGGCCCCGGTGGTCCGATGGTCCGTTTCACCCCCGAGCTCGAACGCCGCGACGCGGTGGCCGCCCAGCTGGTCGGCGAGCTGTCCGAAGCTATCGCCCACGGTGAGGTCCTGGCGTACTTCCAGCCCCAGCTCGATCTCGCGACGAACCGGGTCACAGGCGCTGAGGCCCTGGTGCGCTGGGTGCACCCCGCGTTGGGCCTGCTCAGCCCCGCAGCTTTCGTCCCGGCAGCCGAAGTCACGGGCACCGTCCGCCAGATCACCGTCCACGTCTTGGACCAGGCGTTGTACTGGTGCGCCCGCTGGTCACGCGCCGGGCGTCCTCTGAACGTCTCGGTCAACCTGTCGACCCGCGACCTGCTGCACGCCCGTATCGTCGACGACGTGCGCGAGGCCCTCGCCCGCCACTCCCTGCCTGCCTCACGCCTGGAGCTGGAGATCACCGAGACCGCCGCCATGGCCGACGTCGCCCTGTCGCGCCGTGTCCTGACCGACCTCGCCCGTCTCGGTGTGACGATCTCGATCGACGACTACGGAACTGGCTACGGTTCCCTGGCTTACCTGCAACAGCTCCCGGTGCGCCGGCTGAAGATCGACCGGACCTTCGTCGCGCGGATCCTCGACGACGAAGCGTCCATGGCGATCGTCCGCTCGACGATCGAGCTCGCTGGGCGCCTGGGCCTGGACACCGTCGCCGAGGGTGTCGAGGACGAGGCCACAGTCCACCGCCTGCGCGAGTTCGGCTGCGGTTCGGTCCAGGGTTTCGGTCTGGCAGCACCCATGTCACCGGAGAGCTTCGAACGCGCTGTGTGGCGCCTGGAGCACCGCCCACGCCCCACCGTCGCCGCTGTCCGCCCCCGCACCTCCGACTCTCCACCACCCCCCGTCGTCCCACCCCAGCAAGACGCCCAAGACCCCGGCTGGTGGAGCGAGGTCCCCCCGTCACCAGCCGACCCCGCCCGGCCCGAAACGGTCCCGTCATCCGCCGCCCCCGCTCCCGTCCGGCTCGAAAAGGTCCCGTCACCTGCTGAGCCCGCCCCAACCTCTGGTCCGCTCAGCACCGTCCCGTCCCCTTCCGAGCCCGACTCAGCCCCCGCTCATCTCAGCACCGTCCCGTCCCCCCGCAGCCGTGCCTCAGAACCCTTCGAGTGGCCCATCCCTCGTGAGCCCACCCGCCGAGAGCGACGCCAGCACGACGACGAGTCGAATCTTTTTTCGCACCCCGCAGACCCCACCTGACCTGCACCTTCACCAGAGCGGACGACGGGAATCGAACCCGCGTAGCCAGTTTGGAAGACTGGGGCTCTACCATTGAGCTACGTCCGCACGGCCCTCCCAGCTCGGGAGACCGGCTCAAGAGTACCGGTTCAGCCGTCAGACAGGTTCACGGGATGTGGCGCAGGTTGGTAGCGCGTCCGCTTTGGGAGCGGAAGGTCGCCGGTTCGAATCCGGTCATCCCGACCAGAGTTGCTTCGTTAGAACCTCCGGCACGACGACCGTGCCGGAGGTTCTTCGCATGTCCGGGTATGCGCTCTGACCTGCGGTGACGCAGGATGTAGGCGATGTAGCAGGCGCAGGCGTCGCCGCCGGTCGCTTGGTCGGTGGGGCAGGTCTGGACGGTCTGGAGACCTACCTCGGTGGTCGGAGTGTCGGTTCTGGCCTGACGCTGCTGAGGCACGAGCATCCGGTGAGTTGTTGGGGGAGTGGTGTCCTCGTACGGCCGTGGAGTCTGTGTCCGGAGCCGGGTACTCGCCTGCTACTGCCATGTCCCGATCTAGCCGCTCGCTCAAGTCATCCGACACCAACTCGGCCACCCCTGGCCTGGTCTGGGTGGGCTCCTGGGCGAGGGCCAGGTACAGCACCTCGGTGATCCTAGGGCCGACGAGCTCGTAGCGGTCCGTCCGACAGGTCACCGGATCTTTTTGAGGATCTTTTCGAGCGCTTCATCCTCGATAGGCATCAGGGACAGCACACCGTTGGTGCGCGCCCACACGACGTAGCGGCATTCCTGCGCTGCCGCATCCTTGGCGCTGGAGCAGCAGGATTCGTGCGCGAAGACGACCTCCGGCCAGGCTCGGTTGAACAGCGCCCTCACTGCCAGCAAGGCTCGAAGGTCGTCCTGATATTTCGTCGACGGATCGTCGAGGAGCTTCAACTCAAACGACAGGATGTTTCTGTGCAGCATTTCGAGCTGTTTCTGAGTGAGAGAATGGGCGATCTGCTGCGCCGACGCCACGTCGCGTGGCACACCGTTGACAGAGAACAGGTACGCATACGTGATGCTCCCAGCCCGGGGCTGGTAGTCATACATCAGGGTGAACAACCTGGCGACGCCGCGCTCGGTGGCGTTGAAGTAGATTTTGTCGGACTTCTTGGAGTTGTTCGTGAACACGCCATGGGCTATCGGCTTCAGTGTTCCGGTGCTCTCGAACCGGGCCGTCAGCTGGGCTGCCTCGTCCCACCAGCCTGCGTTGGGATCCATGTTGGCTACTCCTGTTCTCGCATGCTTTGCCAACGTGATGCAAACACCCGTCCAGCCTGCCGGAAGCAGGCCGCGCGTACTGATCTTGGGCGATTTCATCCGATGAATGCGTCTCCGCTTTCGTTGATGAGCATAGCAGGCTTTTCGGGCGCCGATGCTCCGGAGCAGGTCTGAGACGGTCGTGCGGTGGATGCCGAACTCGCCGGCCAGCTGCTACGGCGACTGACCGCTGGTGCGGCACCGTCGTACCCGTGACGATCACGGCGAGCGCTTCGGCGAGAGTCGACCCGGAGCACGACAGGGCCGCACCGGCGTGGACCGTCAGCTCACGGCAGAACACTCGGACAGGCGGCTCCCGCGGGTGAAGGTGGTGTAGTCGCCGAGGGCGTTCTCGATACTTACCTGGTCGGCGGACTGCCACTGGTAGGAGAACTCGGACCACCCCGCATCGGTCCAGTCATAGGACGACTGCGGGGTGCTCGTGCTGGTGTAGCTCTCCACCCGGTCGAAGAGCAGCAGGTGGAAGTCTTCGGAGAGCCACGACCCTTTCTGGAGAATCCAGCCTGCCATGGTGGTGGGTCCGTACCCGGTGGTGACGTAGTAGAACAGGTAGGTGCCATCGGGCCTGAAGCAGTACCCCTGGCCCGACCCGCCGCCGCCGTACGTGGTCAGGTCTTTGGAGCTGTACAGGAAGTCGGCGACATAGCTGGAGGTGTACCACTCGCCGACGAGCTGGGGGTCGAGGTCGAGCGGCTCGGTGCTGGTACCGGTGTCGGTACCGGTGGTTGGGTTGTCGTTCGCGCTCGTCGTGGCGGTGCCGGTGTTCTCCTCTTCTTCGAGGTACGACAGGTCGCACCCTGCCAGCACGACGACAAGGCCCACGACGAGGGGGAGGACGGCACGACAGGCCCGTCGGGTGGTAATGCTTCTCATGTCACGCTCCGTGGAGGTCAGCCGAAGGCGGCACAGCCGGCCTTGGCCTCAGAACGGGTGTGGACGTCGTCGTCGACCCGTCTGAGCAGGTGGTTGTGCTCTCGGTGGTCGGCGCAGCGTCGGAGCACGTTGTGCCTGGTCGCATCGTCACCGCCTCCCGCGAGCTCATCATGGCCCGTAGGATGCGTACATCAGCCCGGTTGTTCCCACCTGGTCAGCGCGGACACGGGCTGAACCCCGCCAGGTGGGCACGAGGTCCGGGTCGGGACACAGGAACGGCGTCCAGGACCGGACCGACCGCTGCGTGGACGACTGCTCAGGAGGTACGACGATGCGTGCGACATGGAATGCGGCGGCCAGCATCGTCGCAGCGCTCAGCCTGGCTAATGACCATATGGCCTGAGACTATGATCGTTCGGTCATCTGGGGAACAGCTGTGGCGGACGGTTGCTCGAACAGGGTGCCCCGACCCGACCTCAACGAGGATTCTCATGGATGGCTTCGGCTCCCTCTCAACCCTAGACACCCCCATCTTGGCCTGCGACGACGCTGGACCGCTTGGTTGTGCCGATGCGGCAAACAGTCCCTCGTGAACAGCAACGATCATGCGTCGGGCTGCGGTGGTGTGTGCCGCTCCGCTCGTCTTGCTCGTCGGGTGCACCTCTGGCACGGGTACGGGCACTGGCACGCCACCGACCAACGCCTGGCCGACCAGCACGGTGACCGCGGCCCAAGACCCTGCCATCCCGGTTGTTGCCATCAACTTGTGCGACGACCTTCCCGAGGTGCTGCCCCTGTGCCTGGTTTCGTGGGACCACTATGGCGAGCCTGAGTGGATCACCCTCAGCTTCGGGGAGTGTGGCGTCATGAGTTGGAGTATCGACTACTCGCGTGCCGAAGGTACCGGCACCTGGACGTTCGACGGGGACGGCACGGTCTCGGTCCACCTCGACACACCCATCCCGCAGGCTCCCACGAGCGACCTGTCGCTGGAGTTCGGGACAGTCCAGAACGGCTGCGGGGACGGGTGGGTCGCACTCGTCGATCCTGCACTGTTGCTGCACTTCGACCCGCAGGGCTGCGAGTAGCACCGCAACGCGAGCGCCTAGAGCTGGCCGAGCGCCGAGACATCGAAGGTGATCTCGGCGCCGGCCACGTTCAGCGTGACAAGGCCGGTGCAGTGTTGGTGCCAGTGTCGATCACCGAGACATCACATCCTCAGGATACCCACACCGCAATTGCAGATACGAGCGAAACTGCTAGCCCAGCGATGAACTTGGTAGTCTCCGTCGCATCGCGGGTCCATCGGCGCTGTCGCTCCGCCATCCGACCGACATAGTCCCCGGAGTAGGCGCGAGCCAGTCTCGTGATCACCATCTTCTCGGCACGCTCCCATTTTTTCTGAGACCTGTATTCGAGTTTCTTGCACCGAATACCGCTTGTCGGTATCCAAGTTTTCTTCAGTGCGTTCTTTGCGTTGTGCAGCGTCTTTGCGCAGGTGCTGAAGAGCACAAGCCCTGACAGCGACGAACGGTTGTCGACATCGAGCATCTCCGCAACCGCCCCTGCAGCCACGGCGAGTCTGTCCTTCAGAAAAAACTGTGCCCCTTTAATGGATAGGGACGCCATCCCCTTGGCTATGAGAATGCCCAAGCTTGTAGTAACAACAGGCAAGAATAGTTGCCCGGGGTCGGTCGCAGGAAGAAGCCGTACGGTCACGATGAATGCCGACCCCCCCAGCGCTGCACCCATAGTGATGAACATCAAGGTGTCCCATCGCCTGGTGGCGTCTCGTCCCAGGAGTAGATCGTATGCGAAACGAGCTCTGTCTGGTTTGTCGCACTTGCTGAAAAGTGCCGCTGTGGCAAACTGGGGGAGTGCCGCAGCTTTCCCATTAGTAAAGTCCTCGACATCTTCTTTGTCCGCATCGCACTTCCAGCGGCGGTAGGTTAGAATGTTACGCACTGTGTGGACATTCCACCACCAAAATGCGCCGGTGATAGACATCCAAGCGATCAGTTCGGCAATTGAGCTGACCATCGTTCGGACGTTCTCTACGGTCTCGGGGTTCATGCGAGTCCTCCTCTTTCCATCACCGGTACTGCGGTCAGTCGGATCCACGGTACGTCCAACCGCCCAACGAGCATCGACCTGGCGGGCCGCACCACCTCCAGGCTGACGAAGTGGGCATGGCGCCCGTTCAGAGTGGAAGTGGTCAGCGAAGCCACCGGGACTCTTCATCACCTCCTCCCATGGGCGTCCCCCATCGCAACGCCGCTGCGCACCAGAACCCCTCGCACCGTGGACTTGGCACAACCGACGCGCTTGCCGACGGCGATGCAGGACGAGCCGTCTTTGTACATGGGGACGCTCTGCCTGACCGTGGCCGGGGTACGGCACTCGACAGCGGCGTCCCGCACCGACCGCGCCCGAATGGCTCTGACAGTCTGAAGTGGCCCCGGTGTGACCGGGCGGGGGTCAGTTCTAGCGCACCGTTGACACACGGTGTGGCGGACAGCACCGATGATCTGGGCGGTGGTGCGATCCGGTGATGTGGCTGGAATTTGGTGGAGCTGGCGGCGGGGGAGTGGGTGAAGCCGGGGCTGTGGACGGGGCGATCAGGTGGTGGTTGCGATGCTGAGCGTGCCGCCGAGGGCGCGGGCGATGCGCGAGAGCATGATACCGCCGGGTGCTTGGGCGCCGTTCTCGATCGCGGAGATGACGGCCTGGCTAGTGCCAACGCGGCGGGCCAACTCGGTCTGGCTAAGCCCAGCTTCGGTGCGGGAGTTGTAGACCAAGTCGGCCAGGTCCATGCGGGCATCGGCCTCGGCGGCGGCCGCGTCGTACTTGGCCCGCTCGGCCTTGGTCATGGCGGCCAGGTCAGCGTCTCAGTGCTCTTGTTCTGACGGCAGACATTGTCGAGGACGATGCCGAAATCAAGTTGGTCATCGAAGCCTCGGACGAAGAAACAAAATTTGTCGACACATTTCCGACCCAGATGCATCTCCCGCATCTCATGCTCATCGATTTCACGTGATTTCCTACGTCAAAACAAGCGGCCGCACAGGCTGACGCTCCCACGTCTCGGGGGTCCCAGGAAGTGGATCTGTGACCCACCGAACTCCAGTGCCTGTGGCGTCACGGCCCAATCTTGACTAACTCATACCGACGCAAGTCCGCCTGGGGTAGGATCTCATGTGTGCAGTCAGATAGCGACCGGCATCACACAACAGGTAGGGGTCAGCATGGGTGTTAGGTATGAAATAGACCGCGGAGCCCTGGCGGCGGTGATCGAGGTGCTGCGTCAGCAGGCCGTCGGCATCGCCAACGATCTGGGCCAGTTGGAACTGACTGTCTCAACGCTGCGCCTCGAATGGTCAGGCGAAGCCCAGATGGCCTACGACGGAGCACAGCAGGAGTGGACACAGCAAATGTCGGATCTTAACGCCGTGCTCCAGCGTACCATACAGAAACTGGAGAACATTCTCGTTGCATACACCACGGCCTACAACAGAATGAACGGGAGGTCGGCGTAATTTTGCCGCGCACAGTCATGTGAATAATCTAGATGTGGATGTCGACAAAGAACTGAAGTGAATGGAACTGGTACTATTCACTTTGGATACGATGGATCTGCGCTTACTAGTAGAGAGGACCTAGAGCAAGGCTTCACAGTGAAGTTGGTCGGACTGCCATCGGACACATCCTCGAGATCAAGGCTGGTGGAACTCCAGGTCGGATCGACTCTCGGAGTGATGTGGTAGACGGCAGGAAACACCAGGAAGCCAATAGTGTGACGCGTGCCGTCGACAATTTGTCCCTCGTCGGAATCGACATCGCTTATGAAAAATGGGACATATCTTTGGCTGCCTAGAGTTGAAACCGATAGGCTACCGAGCAGTCCGCGCGTAAGCACCCATTGTCCGTTTTTAAATATATAGTGCAGTGTTTCGACATAGATCGTGTCATCAAGCCTGAATGAGACCTCGACACCAGCCTTGCGAACATCGTTGGAAGCGGTCGAGAATTCCCAGGAGTCGGAAATTTTCGGTTCAGAGATGCGCTCCAAAGCGCCACTCAGCACCTCGTCAGTAAGCAGATTGTGATTTATGGGAGCGCATGCAGAAAATTCTTGACCACACCAGTTATCGAGTTCGCCAGACAGAGCGAGTGCACGAGAGGCATGTCCAGATGCGATCGCCTCAAGATAGGCTTCTGCATTTTGTACAACACCCGGGGGAGCGGATTTCGGTTCGTGCGATGAGAAAATCCCAAACAGACGGATAGCCATAAGTAGTGCTGCGGCGGCGATTAGTAGCACCGCAGTGATAAGGGTCACGACAACGGCCGGTTTTAGCACATGGCCAGAGATTCGCAAAGGCATGTCTACTCTCGACTCCATTCCTATGGGAAGTCTAGCACGGGGCAAGACATCTCATACGGGGCAAACCGGAACTTTCCTTCCGAGTGTCACAAATTGCCCAATTGTTATATGATCCTTGAGAATTCTAGATTACTTGTGGCTTTGTCCCGGTCGTTCAGCAGCGTGCTGCGAGTGACCGTCCGTGACAACGACCAATTTACTACGGTTCCACAAAATCTGCACGTGACCATTTCCCGGAACTGGTATCCAAATCGGCCTTTTGAGCCAGGCCCCTTCGTGTGCTCTCGGCCGCCTGAATTGTATAGACGGTGCTAGCCATACATATAATCGCAGAAATGACTGCGACGATCAACCCTGGAACTCCACCGGCGCCACCAAATTCAATCGTGGCAGCGAGCCCGACGAGCCCGTAGTAGAGCCCAATAATTGCGACAACGAATGCGGCTATCGAGATGAGGGCGCCGAGATTAAAGTCCTCAATGGAATCGGCCATTTCTTTCAAAATGCTACTCAGTGTTTCGAGCCAATTGTCTGACCTGCCGAGTTCCAGAACCTGTTGCGACAGAGCATAGGAGTATTTTTCAGAGGCAGGTGGCGCATTCCACGACTGGACGGCTTTGAGGTTGGTCCCAGCCATGGTTCCTCCAAGTGTTGATACCATGGGTACGACAGCGTCGATTGTCTGGGCGGCATTGCGAAGAGTATCGGGTGAGCCGACCCACCACACAAGCGAGTCCATATATGTTATGAAATCGTGCGACTGATCGCTGATGCCCTTTACGAGTGCGATAATTGGAACAGAAATAAAATCGACTAGAGGTGTCTTGACCCAACCGGGAAGCACCGTCCACACAACGTCACCAACGATAGTGCCGACAAACGCGCCGACCGGTCCGCCGATGGCACCAGCTGCAGCTTTGATAGAAAGCCGTCCTTGTTTGAACGCTTCTTCAACTGCGCTTTTGATTAGCGCTGAACCCTCTTTGTCGATAATTGTCAAGAACCCACTTGCAGTTTCCAAATTTGTTTGGATCTGCTGCCTGATTTCTGCTGCGACTCCCATCAGAGTTCATCCATTTCTTTCTGAATTTCATCAATTTCTTCTTGTGCGGCACCTTCGGCAATTTCAGCATTGATTGCACACTGCAGAAGTTGGCAAGCGATGTCGGTCATGGTTGTTGAACCGTCGGCGTAGTGCTGCTGTAAGTGTTGGTCGAGTCTTGCCCATGCTATGCGTACCTCCTGGGCACTGGGCTGTCCAGACCAGTCATCGTCATCCATGTTGTTGCCAGCGACTTCCAGACTTGTCTGAATCGTGCTGATATTTGTGGACCAGAGGGCCCAACACTCATTTGCATCATACCGGAGGTCGTCACTATCTACTTTGTCCATTCCATTTCTCTTTCTCGTCGTGCGGGCAGGCCAAGGCGCCAGAGCATGTCTCAATTACTGCTTGGCAGACCTCGGCTTTCCTGGAAAACAAAGCAAACTCGGAGCGGATGTGCACCCGGACCGGGCGTCCTACCAATAGGTCTATACTGACTATCCCGTCGATACCAGTAATTGTCTCAGGCCGCGGAATGTCCCCTTGTGTAATCGCGCGGGCTAGGAAGGTATTCTTCAGATCGTTTTCTGTAATGGGATTACGTTTTTGATAGCCTGACACGATCTCTTTGCTCACGGCAGCCTCAATCAGGGAAGGTGTGGCATCACAGGCTTTTTCCATGATTTCCATGAAAACCGGAATCCCTGCGTTGTCGAACTCAATACGCACCAGTCCCTCAGTTGATACCTGGAACTTTTGTAACTGATCCCCTAACTCCTCGGCCCTGTTTTTTAGGTTTTCTGCGCCGTTCTGCAGTTGACGTAATTGTTGCAGAATTGTTTCGGCGGGCAATATCTCTTTCATGTTATTCTCGCGTTTTTTGCTACGTTTGACCTTGGCTGTTCCTGCGACGGCATGTCCCTTCTGTCGGTCATGCCGGGCCATCGCCGGATGGGCATGATTGCCCGTACCAAATTTCTCTCCGCCATTGTTCGCTCTTTTCGACTTTTACCCTGTGGCTCGGACGGTTCATCTGTCTCATGCCTATTTTCGTCGCCGGTTTCTCCTTCTTTGAATCAGTTATGTCTGCCGTGCCCGCTCCACGGCGTCAATTTCTAGGAGTATTCATGGTTTCTTCTCCAGCTCGATGGTCGATGGTCAATGAGTGTGTGTCCCAGCCTTCCGGCCACTGCACCTCGCTGGGGACCGGGGACCACATGCTTCCGGCGGCTCGACCCACAACGCTGCACACGCACCCCCTCTCTCGTCACTCACGGTGCGAGGGAGAGGGCTGTCAACGGTCATGCCGCTCTCCCGATCGGCGATCCTGGCAAGCCCCGCATGCCGATAGCACATCCTACCCATGGATCACCCATACAGATGACTCTTTCGGGATGCGAGTATTCGTCTCTCTGTTGCGCCGCTCCTGAACTGCCCCTCTGACCAGCCATGACGTCGCTCCATTGGTACGAATGCTGTTCGAACTCGGCGTCAACGACCCGCCCCTACCCGTCAGCGTGACAGTTCGGTTGTGTCGAGACGTGGGCTGCGGGTGCCGTGGAGGACGGCGCGAGTCTGGCGTGGTTCGGGCGGGCTCGGCCCACCGGGACTACCGAGATGGTGGCAGCCCCAACTGGCGTCGTCGTGGACCAGACACAGTTCCCAACGCACCCGGCAGGGCTGGCCCGTGCCGCCGGATGGATCGCCAGGCGAGCTCCAGGCAGACCCCTGTGGTTTGGTCAACTCGAACTGGCTGCGGCCACGGCAAGCACCACCACCAGGACCATGGCGACCGCGACCATCCCACCAGGGCGCTGGCGGCGATGAGCGCGTCCATCACCGCGGGGTGGTTTCCGGCTCGGGTGTGTGTGGTGCGACGACCTGGGCGTAGTGCGGGGCGTGCTCGGGCAGGTAGGGCAGGGTCCGGTCGCCCCATGGCGGTGAACAGGACGTTGGCTGTGGCGGACAGGGTGCGCTTGCGCCCGCCGTCTGGGAGCAAGGCGACACCAGCGAGGATCGCAGAGCGCGTGACGGCCGTGGTGCACACCTCGTCAGCGACGGTCTGGAGCCAGCCTTCGACTCGTTTGGTACCACAAATGCCGTCTGATAATATGACATCGCCTCGTCAACCAGGGGCACACACTCGAAAGATGGCCAGGAAGTCCGGTGTCCAATCAGACCGGAACTGGGTCAGGTACACGCGTGACCATGAAGAGAAGGCAGGACTCGGATGCGTCTGCTCCACAGCATTGCTTGCGGCGGCTCAGTCGCAGCAGTCGGTACTAACGTCGCTGGCGACGGATTCAGTATTTCGTCGTTCATCCCCATCCAGTGCGCTCCGAGCGGTTCTGGAACCACTCTGGCGAGATCGTGAGAGAATCATGAGACAAGGAGTCGCGTCGGCCGTTGTTCTGGTCTTTGGTGGGATGCTGTCGGCAGGGTGCAGCGGTGACGGCGTCAGCGCGCCAGAGCTGACGGCACCATCGACGGTCAAGGCAGGAGAGGCGTTCGAGCTCAGTGGTGTCGACGCCACGACGATCCGCAAAACCACAGTTCGCGCGACGGGTTCCACCGAGTCTTGGGTGCTTGTCGCAAGCGGCGACTCGGCACCGCCCACCGCGCTCCCGGGCAATCCGCTCGTTTCCGACAGCCTGGACACCCCCACTGGTGCTGTGACTCTCACTTTCGATTCCTCCACCACACCGGGCTCATACAAAGTCTGCGTCCCGGTTTCGGTGGGCACCAGCGACGACGTGGAAGACGTCTGCGTGACTATCTCTGTCGAAGCGCCACAGTAACCATAGCAGGCCGTCGGCATCGCCGATGATCTAGGACAACTGGAACTGACTGCCTCGACACCTGGATGACGATCCCAGCTCGAGAGGGTGGTCGCAGTACATCTCGCTGGTGCGCATGGTGTCCACCGCTCTCCGGGTCACGCTGGTCTGACCACCAGGTTCGGGGCGAACACCGTTTCTGGCGTAACTCGGCCAGGCAGGCGTCAGCGAGACGTCATTGACGTTAGACAGATCTTAAGCTTCTCTGGTCTCGGTGTTTGATCTTCGCTGGTTGCATGGCTCATGGGTCGTGGCGAGACGGCCTGTGAGGAGACGAGCATGTGGCACGGTCAGCGGTACCCGAGATGGCGTTCGGCAGGATGGCTCTTGATCGCCGCGGTGCTGCTCACGGTGGTCGTCCTGGTCAGTGCCGCGTGGAGGCCGGGTTCTGCGGCACCGGAGCCAGGTGGGCCCACCGACGGAGGGTCGCGGTGGTCGTCGCTGGACGGGACGGGCGCCACCGTCGCAGTCCGGGTGGACGAGATCGTCGACACTGGACATCTCATGCTCGTCAACCGTGATCATGCGGTCGCGGACGAGCCGGTGGGTCCGGTCGTGGAGGCATGGCCTACCGTGCCGGTCGCCGGGTCGGTGTGGCTTGAGGAGTCTGCGTTGGAGGCGGTCGGTGAGCTGTTCGCGGCGGCGCGTGAGGAGGGGGTCGGGGCGCTCCACGTCACCAGCGGTTACCGCGACCGTACGGAGCAGGCAAGGATCTATGCCGCTTCGGACACGGCGTTCGCGCAGCCGCCGGGCCACAGCGAGCACCAGACCGGGTTGGCTGTCGATATCCTCCCTGTGGGAGTGTCCCAGTCGCAGATGGCAGCCTCGCGCGAGGGCCGATGGCTGGCCGACAATGCGTGGAAGCATGGTCTTGTATTACGGTACCCCGACGGAAAGCAGGACGTCACGGGCATCGCCTATGAACCGTGGCACTTTCGGTACGTCGGCCAGCCGCACGCTTGGTTCTGCCAGGACAGCGGCCTGTCCTATGAAGAGTATATCCGTTTCTTGAAGGACAGCGGCGGGTATCGCACGACCGTGGGAGGTACGACATACTCCGTCTTGTACCAGGTGCCGCGCGACGGTATCATCTTCGTGCCCGAAGGCCGGGAATACCTGGTCTCGGGAGACAACACCGGCGGCTATGTCGTCACTGTGCGGGAGCCATGACGTGAGATACACCATTGTGGTCTGCGACGACG
>Ga0123353_10004877_pt1 | contig 17441 bp, 10 predicted proteins | sample TergutLab28metaG_3_FD_92763 | JGI IMG/M metagenome (GOLD analysis project Ga0123353, IMG submission 92763) | Labiotermes labralis P3 segment gut microbial communities from Petit-Saut dam, French Guiana - Lab288 P3 | ecosystem: Host-associated > Arthropoda: Insects > Digestive system > Gut ...
ATAAGCTCGCCTGAAGGCGTACAGTGTACCCACTCCGTCGTAAGCCTTTTACCATTCATCATCCGTCGTATGATCTCAAACGCCTTTTCGCGGGATTTTGAACCGTCAGGCTGATATTCGGGCGAGAGCTCGAAAAAATGTTTAAAGTAGTATTCTTTTGTGACTCCGAATATTGCCAATACCGCTTCATTACAGTCATAAAAGTTTAAATTCTCGTCAAACATGAGGAGACCGATGGGCGCGGCGCTGAACATAATACGGCTGAGTTCGTTTTTTTCCGTCGCCTCGCGCTCCATTTCGGCACGTATGATGGAGTTTACACACAAACGTGCAGCCGACCGTATTAAATCCATGCAGTTTTCGTCAAAACTCCGCTCTTTTATGTGATCCTGAAACAGGACACAACCCCAAAATCCGCCGTGTGTGAAAACGGGCGCCATCAAAACCGACTTTATGCCGAATACGTTCATAAAGGCGATTTCGTCCTCCGACATATCGCTTAACCGTTTGATTACACAGGAGTCCTGCATAAGAATATTCATCCAGCCCTTTATGGTTTGAGTATTGGGCAGGAGGTTGAGGCTGGGGGCCGTCAATCCGCCTTTATCCTGATCCCATCGGTATATTTGCTTTAAGCGGTTTTCACCGTTTATTTCGAGTTTATGGTATATGACAATGCGGTTTACATCCATTGAGTCCGCGATTGGAAGCAAGCCTTTTGTCAGCGCTTCGTCAAATGTTTTATCATTTTGGGAAACAAACATCTCGAGCGCTTCATTTAAAGCGTTGACCATGACGGCGCGGCGCGCAAATACATCGTGTGTCTGTTGTACTGAACCGTCCGTTGCGCGTAACTCCAGTTTTTCTTTCAAATCCGCCAGCGCCTTTACCGCCGCCCCGAAATAGTAATCTTTAATCTGTCGTATCAGTTCCTCGCTCCCAGGTATCGCTGTGAGTTCGTCAACCAATTTCAGACATTCAGGGTTCCTGTTCTTTAACAGCGGTTCCAGCTTTTCCAGCAACTCTCCGGCCTTATCCGCGTTAAAGCCGGTGGCCGCATCTATTGCCGGAGGCGCGTACGCCGTTTCACCCAGGTACGGATTAAGCTCGGCCAGCGTCGCGGACAGTTCGGTTTGCAGAATGTTCATCTCTACTTCCATTTCACGGTTTTCGCCTCTCTTTAGCGTTGCCTCCACCCCCGCCGCGGCTTTCTGCAGGGCGGTCATGCCGATCAGGCCGGCATTGCTTTTAAGGTTGTGCGCCAGACGGTGCGCCAGTTTTATATCGCCTGCGTCTATGGCGTTTTTTATCTCATCGAACCTGGTTTGGTTGTTCTTTACAAAATCGGTCATTAAATCAACCTGTAATTTTATGTTTTTGTCCTTTTTCTTGCCGTCCTTTGCGGCTGTGAACCCGACTGGCTGGAGATGCTTCAGCAGGCAGCGCCACAACTCCTGGGACGTGAAAGGTTTGCCGACATAATCGATCATGCCGGCAGTTTTATACAGATCCATGTCGTTGGACATAATGTTCGCCGTCATTGCCACAACAGGCGTTCCCGTACCCAGCTCAATGATTTTCGGCGTAGCCTCTATTCCGTCCATTTCAGGCATGTGTATATCCATCAATATCAGGTCAAACGGTTTCATGCCCTTATCAATGCGTGAACGTACCCTGTCTATGCCTTCCCGGCCGTTTTCCGCTATTTCTACGCTCAACCCCACTTTCGCCAGATGTTCGGTGATGACACGCTGGTTCATCTGGCTGTCTTCGCATACCAGAATTTCTCCCTTGAAGATGGGTTTGTCGAGATTCATGACGGTACTGTCCGCTTCAAGCGTTTCATCATTTATGTCCGCATTTATGTCAGTCGTGTCCGTCGTGTTGAATGTCAGTTCAAAACCGATAGTGGTACCTAATCCCGGCTCACTCTCTATTTTGAGTTTGCTGCCCATCAGTTCGAGTATGTTTTTCGTTATTGCCAGTCCAAGCCCGGTGCCGCCGTATTTGCGTGTCGTGCTTACATCCGCCTGCGTAAACGGCTCGAATATCTTGGTAACCTGTTCGGGCGTCATGCCTATACCGCTGTCTTTTATCTCAAACCATAGCCTGATGGTGTTTTCAGTTTCGTTTTTAACGGACACCGACAGCTTTACTCTGCCTGAATCCGTAAATTTCACGGCGTTGGACAGCAGGTTCAGCAATACCTGACGCAGTTTTGTAGGGTCGCCAAGCAGCCTTTTATAGATGGAAGATTCCGCGTAAAATTGCAGGGCAATGTTTTTTTCGACGGCTCTTGGCAGGATTACGCTTTTGCATGAATTAAGCAGCAGGCACAGGTCAAACGGGATGACCTCAAGCGCAATATTGCCTGATTCGATTTTTGATATATCGAGAATGTCGTTTATGATCCGCAGGAGCCCGTTTACGCTCTCTTTTATCATGCCTAGGTATTCTCTGGCTATGGGAGTCACCTCGCTGTCCAGCGCCAGTTCCGAGAATCCGATGATACTGTTCATCGGCGTGCGGATTTCATGGCTCATGTTCGCCAAAAATGCCGATTTTGCCACCGACGCAGCCTCCGCATCCGCCATGGCCTTTTGCAGTTGTTCCTGGTATTTGATTTTTACCGTTTCATCTTTGAGTGAATTGAAGAATACCTGCGCGCCGTCGATCCAGCGTATGATCGCCGTTCTGCCGTCGATATATACGCCCAATGCTTCATCAAACAGGCCGGCATAATCGACAGACGGGTACGTATCTTTATTCGGTAATAACTTCGGCCGCTGACAAACGGCGCATGGCTGGTCGAGATTCCTTACGACCTTGTAACACTTTTTCCCGACGTAGTTTTCCCTGTCTATTCCGAATGTTTCCGCCAGCTTGCGGTTAAGGTAGAGCAAATTATAGTCAAAGTCGGCAACATAGATCATATTGTCCAGATGATCCATGATTGCCATCGTTTTTCTCATTGTTGAAATTGAATCGGCCAATTTCTTTATGCCGTCGATAATTTCCTTGTATGATCCCGAATAATTACTTGTGTCTATCTGAAAATCAATGTTTCCGAACTTGTTCAAATCGACGGTCAGCCGCGACAAATCGCCTAATATCAATTTTATAACGTCAACAAGCGAATATATATCAAGCGTCAGCAACCCTATTTCATCCCTGGCGACGCCGGTTCTGTCAATACCCACATTCATATTGCCGCCGGTAACTTCCGAAACAAGATGCGTAAGACGGTTTACCGGTTTTACAATCTTTCCGATTATCAGCAGCAGCATGACAATAGATGCAATAAGCCCTGATAACCCGATAATTATCACGCTTCTTTGCATGGCGTTTCTTTCCAGAATCAATTTAGTATTTGAGCAGCCCGCAAAGATAATGGCGAATATTTCACCCCGGTCGTCCAGCAACGGCATATAAAACGCGCTGTAGTTTTCGTTAAAAATGTCGACATTTCCGAAGTATTCTTCCCTGTTTGAATACATACGCTCTATCACGGCGGGATCGAGCGGCGTGCCGGTTATCCTGATCCCGTCCATGAAAATCGTCGTGGCAATTCTTGTGCCGTCATGGATGACTGAAAAATCGGCATTGTAGTGTTCTTTAAGCTGATCGAGCATATCGCTCGTGTCAAACCGTACACCTGCCGATATAACGCCTATAAGCTTCCTGTCGCTATTATATATCGGTGCGCCGGTGCGGACTGAAACTTTTACAAGAGCGCTTTCCTCAATACATGTGTAGACGTTGCCTTTCAGGGCTTCCTGCGTGCTTTTTTGGTTTAAAATGGAATCGCCATAATTATAGATATCCAGGGTCCTTGCTATAACTATCCCGTTTTCGTCAGTTATGGCAAAAAAATCCACATGATACAAATCGAGCGAATTTGCAAGCAGCCGGACGATTTCATCCGAATTGCGTTCGTTGACGGCATTGATGATATCTGTATTTATCGATGCGGAAACCGCCGCAATCCTCGTATCGTTTTCACAACCGGCCAGAAAATTTTTAAGGCCGGTGGCGGCGACGGAAATTCTTTCATTAAATAGAATACCGGTATATCCCGTGAACCTTGTTGTTGAAAAAACAATCGTTGTTATGACCAGCACGAACAGAATACTGATCATCGGAATTATTATTTTCCATTTAATACGCATATTCCCCGGATTACCTTATATGCAGATTAATTTTGCGTAAAACCTCTTCAAAGTTCGTCGGTTTTTTAATATGATCAGTCATGCCGACCGCAAAATAATTTTTTATATCATCCTGGCCTGTATTGGCCGTTATGGCAATAATGGGAACACGCGCTCCCTCCGGCGCGTCGAGAGCGCGGATGCGGCGGGTTGCTTCCACGCCGTCCATTTTGGGCATGTTGATGTCCATCAGGATAACGTCGAATTTTCCAGGGTCGGAGGTAAAAATCTCAACTGCCTCGCGGCCGTTTCTGGCGCACACGAATTGCATCCGGGTCTCCTCAAGCATGGTCATCACGATCTCGCGGTTTATCTCAATGTCGTCGACCAGCAGCGCCGTCTTGCCGGAGAAAGACAGGAGTTTTCCCGTTTCAAATTCGGATGCTTTCATTTGCGCCCTGAATGTAAACGAAAACCTGGAACCCTTGCCCGGTTCTGATTCAACCCATATTTTCCCGCCCATCATTTCAACGATGGTTTTCGATAAATACAGTTCCACCCCGGCTCCGTCGTATTTTCTGTCAATGCCTCCGTCGATCTGTTCAAACGCGACGAAAATACTATCCTGTTTATCCTTCGGTACGCCGATGCCGTTGTCGGTCACATCGATCTGTATGGTAAGGCAATCGGTTTCCACGTTTATTACGGATGCTTTTAATTGGATCGATCCATGATCAGGCGTAAACTTGCACGCGTTTGACAACAGGTTGTCGATTACCTGCGCGAGCCGCTTTTCGTCGCCTACCAGTATCTCCGGAATCGAAGAATCGATGTCGGTTGAAAGCGTTTGATATCTTTTTTCAATCCGCTGGTACGCTTGTTTCAATACGCTCCGCAACATGGTTTCAAAACGGAATTCCGAACTGTCGAGTTTGAATTTTTCATCGCTCATGTCGGATATGTCCAACACGTTTTCAATAAGCCGCAGTAAATCGCGGGATGCCGCTGCGGATTTTTCAAGGAAATCATCTCTCTTTTCCGGGCTGTCCTCGCTTCGGGCCAGGTTCATCATACCTATGATGGTGTTCAACGGCGTGCGGATTTCATGGCTCATGCGAGATAAAAATTCGCTTTTGGCGCGGCTGCCGCGCTCGGCGAGCTCTTTTGCGATGATGGTGCGCTCCATCGCTTTCCGCTCAAAAACCCCCGATAAAATGCTTGCGAAAAGGGTCGCAAGGTTTTTTTCGCTGTCGCTCCATACCCGGTCTTCGTTTTCTCTTGAAAAATCAAGCAGGCCGACAATGTCCCCTTTAACGAAGATCGGGGTGGTTATATAATTTTGAAAATTTACCCTGTACGGCGTCATGGCCGCCCTGAAAGCCGGTTCGCCGGAACCCAGGCACGCGTCTTTTTCAATGCCTGCCTGGATGCTTTTCATCATGGAAAGTATCGGTTCCCGCAAAAACATTCGGCTTCCCATGCGCGACGGCAGGCCGAGTTTCGGATCTATCCATTCATTCCGGCAGATTAATGTAACCCCGTCTTCTTCCAGAATGAAAAGCAGCGCCTGTGCAATTTCCATGAATTCGCAGGTAATTCGCAGCGTATTCGTCAGCAGCGTATCTATATCGTCGCCGCCCAGGAAGCTTTGCGAGATGGAAGTCATCAGGATTTGCTGTTTCAGCCGCTTGTCAAGCGCGTGCATCTGGTTGACGAGTTTCAACTGGTTTCGGATGCGCAACCGGACAATCGCTTCATCGAACGGTTTGCTGATATAGTCGTCGGCGCCCATTACCAGGCCCCTCATCTCATCTTCATTACTGTGAAGCCCCGTAATGAAAACGACGGGAATCTCCCGTGTCTTTTCCACCTTTTTCAATTCCGACAAAACCTTGTATCCGTCCATTTCGGGCATAACAATATCCAGCAGGATAAGGTCCGGCACACATTCATTGGCTGTTTCAACAGCTTCCACTCCGTTCCTTGCTACGTAGAGAGTGTAGTCCGCGCCCAGCAGGCTGTTCAGGTACATGAGATTGGGCTTTTCGTCGTCGACTATTAATATCCTGTTTTTTACCGGGCTGTCCATTGATTCCTTTTGAAGCGCAGGCGGACAGGAAAAACAAGCGGCATTTTTCCTTACGTTACAGCGCATCCAGCTTATGAAAATGTTTATTATCGGCTTTTCGGGCTTCGGAAATGTTCTCGGCGCCGCCGCGTTACACACGGGTTGATTTTACTGCGAAATTTCGTAATATGGTAACGTTTTTTGAATGCAATGGAACGGCAGTCAGGCCGACACCTGGGGAATGCCGATAAACGCTTACGGAGACAATTACGCCATGGGACTTTTAATCATCGACGAAAAAAAATGTAAAAAAGACGGTTTTTGCGCGCGCGAATGCTCGGCCGCCGTCATCAATTTCAGTGAAAACAGCATACCGGCGATACTTCCGGCCGACGAGGCGCGCTGCATGGGCTGCGGTCATTGCGTGGCGGTCTGTCCCCACGATGCATTGCAGCACGCGCGTATTCCCGAAGCAGGTTCGCCCGCCGTTCAGCCGTCGCTTGTCATTGACGCCGCCCGGGCCGAACAGTTTTTGCGTTCCCGCCGGTCGGTTCGGCGCTATCATGCAAAACCTGTGGAAAAAGAGAAAATTCAGCGGCTCATCGAGGTAGCCCGTTACGCTCCCACGGCCGGGAACGGCCAGCCTGTTGAATGGATTGTAATAAGCGACAGGGAGATTTTGAAGCGGATAGGCAGCCTTACCATAGACTGGATTCGCGAGTTTATGAAAAATCCCCAGGCTGTTGCGGCCGCGCCCTACCTGCCCGCGGCGGTTGCCGCGTGGGATGCCGGCAACGATTCCGTCCTCCGCGGCGCGCCGTCGCTTGTCACGGCCATCGCGCCGTCGTATGCCAGATTGGGGTTCGTTGACCTGACGCTGGCGCTCTCCTACCTGGATTTATTCGCACAAACGATGGGCCTGGGAACCTGCTGGGCCGGTCTTGCGGCCGGAGCAATGGAAAACTCCGCCGCCGTCCGTGAAGCCGTAGGCGTTCCGGAAAATTATACGCATTACTATCCCATCATGCTGGGATATCCGGCAGTGCAGTATTATCGTCTGCCTGAACGTAAAACCCCGAAAATCACGTTTTATTAAGGAACCATTTCCATAATTTTCGCGGTTAGTTTTTCAATGCCGGCGCCGATTTCACCGATGCTCTGCGCAAGCATGTAACAGGGCGTGGAAACAATCCTGTTTTCGGAATCGACCACGATTTCATCCGTTGCGGCCGTTTTGTGCCGCGCGCCCATTGCCTCCATTGCCGCGACGGTCGCGGCATCGCTGCCGATGGTAATTTCAGGAGCGCAGGTTTTTCCGAAAACACCGGCGATGACGGCGGGAGCGATACAGAGCGCGCCTATAGGTTTTTTGTTTTTATGCAATTCGCGTAAAAGCGCCGCAACGTTTTCGTCAACCTTGCAGGCCGCGCCGTCAACGGCAAAAGAACAGAGATTTTTCGCCGCGCCGAAACCGCCGGGAATAACCAGCGCGTCGAGATCTTCAGCCTTGACGGTCCGGACATCCTGGATTTTCCCGCGCGCGATGCGGGCGGCCTCGGTCAGAACATTGCGATTTTCAGCGGCAGGTACGCCGCTCGCATGGTTCATCACATCCCTCTGATCTTTGTCCGGCGCCATGCAGATGATCTCCGCGCCTTCTTTATCCAGAAAATAAAGCGTGAGCGTCGCTTCATGAATCTCGCTGCCGTCCATCACGCCGCACCCCGACAGCAACACGCCGATTTTTTTCTTTCCCATAACAGCCTCCTTTAGTTTTCACTATACAACAAAATGTTCATGAAAAAAAGAGCCGCGCCCGATTTTCATGCTGCATGACAAAGAGACATGCTCGTGTTCCCACATACAAAATATCCGGATTCGATGGATCAATTGTGATTTTATTGACGGGATTATTATCGGGTAGGCCTGTTATTAATTGCCATGTTTCGCCACCGTTTGTCCATTACTGCTAATTCAATAATAATGGAACGTCAAAAGGTCTATTCATTTATCGTTTGTTAAATAACCTGCTCATATCAAGACGCCCTCCTGTTTCTGTACTCTGCAATATATACTACGCGGTCATGGTTCATTTCCATGTTTGTACATATCAATCGTATAGCTGTTAAGCTCTATGCAAACACCGCGATCATGGATAGGAATGGATAGGAAGTATAAGCTGCATTTTATGACCTTTTCCATAAGATGGAGAAATAAATATTTCGCAATGAGGAAATACAATAAAAGAAAGGGCGAAGAAAGCGTAGAACGGCAATGCGACAGTGAATTCCTTTCATCCGGTAAATAAACGCGCTGTCCGGCTTTTTTGACATGACATGGTAATATGCGAATTTTGCAGACAGAAATGAATAAAAAATCCCTTCACCTGTTATTGGATCCACCAGCCCGGCGGCATCGCCGATTAAAAGAACATTTTCTTTTACCGGATGCCTGACAAATTGTCCAAAGGGAAGATACATGCTTTTGTACTTTGCAGAAATTCCCAATGATCTGGTAATCGAATCAAACTGTAAAATCTGCTTGTCGACATCAATCGTACCTCCAAAACCTACGGCAAAATCGACATCCCGCGGAAAGGCCCATCCATATCCATATTTATATGAATTATAAAACAAATATATCGCATCTTTGTCGAGCAATAAATTTTCATTATTAATATAGCTTTCAAAACACAACCCGTTGGGTTTGTAATGCGGGTCGACAAATTTTCGTATTGAGCTGTATACCCCGTCGGCGCCGATCAGAAACCTGTATGATAATATGCGTCCATCAGGCAGTGCGAACCTGTTTTTATCGTACTCTATTTCGTGAATACGGCATCCTTCATACATTACGCCTCCCAGACTTTTATAGTGACGGACCAGCGCGTTATCAAAGCTCTTTCTATTCACAATTAAAAATGGATTGCGTCTTTTTTTGTATTGTACCGTATCATTTTTTGTAACAACGTTGATATGATCTATCTGTTTCCACTGAATGTCCTTAAAAAAAACATCAGTATCGCCGATAATGGATTCAAGAAAAGTTTGGGACCTTTTTGTCAACAGGCCCCCGCAAAGTTTATCCCTTGGAAAAAAACACTTGTCAACAACAGCAACGGAGTGACCTTTTCGCTGGAGCATGATTCCCAGCGAAATACCCGACGGCCCTGCGCCTATTATTATAACGTCATGGTGCATGATTGAAAGCCTCCGCTACAGATTATAGTGACGATGACTGGGAGTTGATCGGTCTCTGCGACGGAAATAAGACAAACGGGCAGGCCGGAAACCCGAAGGCCGTCTCCGCCGCGCGCGAATTTTAATTTTACTGCGTAATTTCGCAAAATGGAAATATTTTTGGCGGGATGAGATTGATATAAAGGGCCGTCGTCCGTCTGCCGGATACTGGAACCGCCTTCTCACGACGCGGCAGTTGGTGCATTCGCGGTTCTCCTGATTTTGCAATTACCTCATTAAAAATCTAAAATCCCGTCCCGTATCCCGTTATACTTACGATTCGTAATTGAGTATATGGAGCAGAACCATGGTGAGTTCCAGCATCCTGAAAGTCCTGGTTGTCGATGATGAAGCCGCCATGCGGGAAGTGCTCAAAATGCGTCTTGAAAGCTGGGGCTTTGACGTCTGCCTGGCGGAAGACGGCGCGCGCGGCGAAGAAACGGCGTTGTCACAAAATCCAGACATCGTAATCTCGGATATCGTCATGCCGGGAGTTTCCGGCATGGAGTTGCTGCGAAGCCTCAAGGCAGGCAATCCGGAACGGCCGGTTATCCTGGTTACGGCGCAGGCCACGATCGACCTGGCGGTGGAAGCGATGAAGCAGGGCGCGCACGATTTCATAACCAAGCCGATCGATTATCCTAAACTGAAGATGATTCTCCATGCCGCCGGGCGGGAAATCGGCGAACGCCGCGAAGCCGGACGGCTTTCCTCGCGGCTTGAACGCGGGAGCGGCTTCGGCGATTTCATAGGCGACAGCAAGGCGATGCGCGAAATTTACGCGCTGATTGACAGCATAGCCCGCAGCGACGCGGCGGTTATCATTACGGGAGAAAGCGGCACGGGCAAAGAATTGGCGGCGCACACGATTCACTCCATGAGCAGGCGGGCCGGCGGCCCGTTTATCGCCGTCAATTCGAGCGCCATTCCGGAAAACCTGATGGAAAATGAACTTTTCGGCCACGAAAAGGGCGCGTTTACCGGCGCGTCAGGCGTACAGGCAGGGTGTTTTGAACTCGCCGATCACGGAACGCTCTTTCTTGACGAAATAGCCGAAATGCCTCCGGCGTTACAGCCCAAGCTGCTGCGTGTTCTCGAAGACAGCAGGGTGCGCCGTATCGGCGGCGTGCGGGAGTTCGGCTTCGACGTGCGGGTGCTTGCTGCGACAAACCGTGAACCGCGCGTGGCGGTCGAAGACGGGAAATTGCGGGAAGACCTGTTCTATCGCCTGAACGTTTTTACGCTTACGCTGCCGCCGCTTCGGGCGCGTAAAAGCGACATACCGCTGCTTGTGCAGGCGTTCATCCATCACGCCAACGTAAAGCACAGTTCCGGTATTCAGGCGTGCCGGGCGGAAACGCTGGATTTGCTGAAATCCTATTCATGGCCGGGCAATGTCCGCGAACTTAAAAATGTAGTCGAACGCGCCGCGATCCTGGCCGGGGGAGGAGCGTGGATAGAGCCTTTGCATCTGCCGGCATATATACAGAACGCGTCTGAAGAAAAAGCGGCTTTCGGGTTTACCGTTGCGGAAGGCGTCACGGCGGCGGACGCGGAAATGGAACTTATTATAAAAACGCTGCGGGCGACCGGCAACAACAAGGCTGAAGCGGCGCGGCGGCTGGGGCTTGACGTAAAAACAATCCGCAACAAGCTTAAAAAATTATGAAAATCACGACACGTATCAGTCTGGGCTACGGTCTGTTCCTCGCTATATTGCTTGGACTGGCGGCGTACCAGGTTTACGCCATCAGGCGTATGCAGTCGATCAACCGGACGGTCGCGGAGATGGATTTTCAGAACAGCCTCGCCTGTCTCGAAGCAATGCGCAATTTCGACCTGGTGGAGGAATACGCGCGCAAGTCGTTCGCGCTGGGCGACGCTGATTATCTGAACCTGTTGCGCGAATATCGCCGGGATTTTACAGCCGACCTGCTGAACATGAAAAGCCGCGCGGCAGACGGCGGCGCTAAAGACGAAATCGAGCGCCTTACCCGGCAGTGGGACGCTCTCAACGCGCGTCTCGCCGGGTCGGAGAAGCGGTTTGTTTCCAGCGGAGACTCGTTGCCGGAAGCCGTCCGGCAGGATTTTGAATCCCTGGGCGCACAGCTTCGCTCCGTTTACCAGGCAAATCTTGGATCGATGTCGTTCCGCGTGGAAAACGCGCGCCGCACGGGAGAAACAGCCGCGCTTGTACTGGCTTTCAGCACGCTGGCCGCCGTCGCTGTCGGCGGGCTGGTTTCGTTTTTCATCTTTCGGTCGATTTCAAAGCCGCTCGCGCATCTGACGGAAGGAACGCGCGCTATCGCCGAAGGTAAATTTTTTTACCGCCTGGACACGTCGCGCAGCGACGAATTTTCGCAGCTCGCCAGGGATTTCAACGCCATGACGCGCCGGCTGGACGAGCTTGACCGCATGAAAAAAGATTTTGTGGCGCACGTTTCGCACGAACTGAAATCGCCGCTGGCATCCATGCGGGAGACAATCGAACTTATGCTCGATGAAATTCCGGGACCGCTGAATGAAAAACAGCGGCGGCTGCTCGATCTTAACCGGCAGAGCGGCGCGCGGCTGACGGCGCTGATCGGCAACCTGCTTGATATTTCCCGAACTGAAGCCGGCGTCATGGAATACGAGCTGAAGTCTCATGATCTTGTCGCCCTGACGCGGGATACCGTTGAGGAAACGGCGGTGCAGGCGCGGGAACGCGATATTAAAATCCGGACGTTGTTCCCCGAATATCCGATTGAAGCGGAATGCGACGGCGACCGGATAATTCAGGTTCTGGTCAACGTTCTGACCAACGCGGTGAAATTTTCGCCGAAATCCTCTGAAATAGAGGTACGGGTTGAATCTGCCGGCGGTCTTCCGGAAAATATTCCCGTGTCGGCGCTCGAGGAGGTTGCGGGAAGCGAAACGGACGGCAATTTCGCGCTCATAACGGTGAGCGACGGAGGCCCCGGAATTCCGCACGCGGACAGGAAAAGGATATTTGAAAAGTTCTATCAGGCGGAGCATGGGAAAAAAGCTCCGGGGCAGGGCGCCGGCCTGGGTCTCGCGATCTGCCGGGCCATTATGCAGGCCCATCGCGGCGCGATCTGGGTCGAGGACAACACTGACGGCGGGAGCCGGTTCAGTATATTGTTAAGGTGCTGATGGTGTTTTGTATATGAACGGTTTGGCGCGATACATAATAATAATAATTGTTTTGCTGCCTGGGCTGGGGGCGGCGGGATGCGGGAAAAATGTGGCGCCCGCCGCGCCCGAACCGCCGGCGGCGGCGGAAGCGAAATACGTTCCGGCGCCGTCGGCGATTACGCCGCCTGAACCGGGCGGCGCGGCTGAACCGGCGGAAGCGCCGCGGCCCGAAGCATCCGCGCCGCCGGAAATCTTTATTGAAGCGGAACGGAATTTCGCGGCCGGCAATTACCGGCAGGCGGCGCAGGATTTTGAAAAATTCCTTTATATTTTTCCGAAAGCTCCGGAACGCGACCGGGCGCTGTTTTACCTGGGATTTTCACTCGCGCTTTCAGGCGACGACCGGGATTTGTTTCAGACGGAAGCCGTCTTGCGCAGGCTGATTGCGGAATTCCCAAAAAGCTCGTATCGGCGGCAGGCCGAATGGATTCTCGATCTGAAGACGCGGATTGAGCGGCTGCAATCGGAAGTAAATGAACGCGATCAGCGAATCCGCCAACTGAGCGACGAACTGCGCAAGCTGAAGTCGATAGATCTCGAACGCCGGCCTTCACGGCCGGAATAAAGGAACGGGGATCGTAAAATTTTATGAATAAAACAGTTTTTGAATGTCAGAACTGCGGTCATTCCTCGGCAAAATGGCTGGGGCGCTGTCCGGACTGCGGCGGCTGGAATTCATTTGTCGAGGAAAAACGCTTTCGTCTCCGCGAAGTTTCTTCCGCGTTTCACGACAATACCGGCGGCGACACCGGCGCTGTACGGCTTGAGGAAGTGTCGACGGAAGAAGCGCCGCGCATAGACACGCGCAATTCGGAACTTAACCGCGCGCTTGGAGGCGGCATGGTTCCGGGATCCCTTATTCTTCTTGGCGGCGAACCCGGCGTGGGTAAATCGACGCTGCTTTTGCAGCTCGCGCATACGCTGCGCGATGAAGGGCTGCGCGTGCTTTACGTATCGGGTGAGGAATCGGCGCAGCAGATCAAGCTCAGGGCGGGCAGAATCGAAAACGCCGGCGAGCAGCGAAAGCCGGACGACGCCGGTGATATTTATCTGCTCGCAGAGTCCAATCTTGGACGGATTCTTGAAGCGATTGACGAAACGCTGCCGGGCGCGCTTGTGATCGATTCCGTGCAGACCGTTTTTTCGGAAACGCTCGATTCCGCGCCGGGAAGCGTGAGCCAGGTGCGCCACGCCGCCATGCAGCTTCTGACCCTGGCGAAAGCGCGGAATCTGCCGGTCTTTCTGATCGGCCATGTCACCAAGGACGGAAGCATCGCGGGGCCGAAGGCGCTCGAACATATAGTGGACGTCGTACTCTATTTCGAGGGCGAAGGGCGGCGGCATCACCGCATCATCCGGGCGGTAAAAAACCGGTACGGGGCGGCGGGCGAAGTCGGCATTTTTGAAATGACCGCGCGCGGCCTGATTCCGGCGGAAAATCCCTCACGCCTGTTTTTGATGGAACGGGAAGACATAGCAGCTGGAAGCGCCGTGGTCTGCGCGATTGAGGGGACACGCCCGCTCCTTGTCGAAGTACAGGCGCTCGTTGTGGCGACGCAGTATGGCGCCGGGCGGCGCGTGGCGACCGGGGTGAACTACAACCGCATATCGGTGCTTACGGCCATGCTGGAAAAACGCCTCGGAATTCAAATGACGGGGAGTGACATTTACGTCAATACCGCCGGCGGGCTGGAGATTGACGAACCGGGCGCCGACCTGGGAATTTTCGCAGCAATATTAGGCAGCCTGCGCAACCGGCCGCTCATGGAGCACACTGTGCTGTTGGGAGAGTTGAGCCTTTCCGGCGCGGTGCGTCCCGTGACGCAGGCTTACCCGAGGATTCGTGAAGCGGCCGCGATGGGTTTCCGGCGCTGCGTCATGCCGGCCGGAAATCTCCCGCTGGCGGATACGGTGGAAGGGATTGAATTCGTTCCGGTAAAAAACATCGGCGAGGCCTCGGATATTCTTTTCGGATAAATTTCTTTAAAATTGGTATTCGCGGAAGCCCGGTTACGCTATTATGTTTGTTGATTTGGTGCTGATCCGGATATTTCATCAGGTTTCGCAGCCAGGCCGCCTTTATTATAAAACACTTTATCAATGAGGTTTTAACATGAGTCTTTGGTTGATGCGCGCGTTTTTGCTGGTGGTTGTTCTTTTCAGCGTTTTTTATGTCCATCCTTTTGGCGAGGGTAATTTTAATCTTGCTGTATCGCTCGTAGTGGGAACCGTGTTTGTTGTTTTTGTAGTGCTGGCAGAATTCTGGATTCGCAGGCTCGAAGCCAGACCCCTGCTGGGCGCCGCGATAGGTGCGCTCGTCGGAGCCATCGGCGCAAATATGATCAGCCTGGTGGTGGCGCGAATGGGCTTCAACCCGCATACGACGGCTGTTTCGCATATTCTGATCCTGATTGCGATGATCTACCTTGGCGTGGTTTGCGGCGTTTACGGGGGAAAACACATTAAATGGACGGCTTCCAGCGGAATATTTTCGGAAGACGCCATCCGCAAGACCAGTAAAATTCTTGACACCAGCGTCATTATCGACGGCCGGGTGGCGGACATTTGCAAAACCGGATTTTTGGAGGGGGCGCTCATCGTGCCGCATTTTGTACTGCGTGAATTGCAGCAGATCGCCGACAGCGCGGATTCGGCAAAGCGCAATCGCGGCCGGCGCGGACTTGATGTTCTTGAAAAGATCAAAGCCGCACAGGGCGTCATGGTCCAGATAGTGGAAAAGGATTATCCTGATGTCAAGGAAGTCGACCTGAAGCTGATCGAATTGGCTAAAGAAATCAACGGCAAGATCGTCACCAATGATTTCAATCTCAACAAGGTGGCGCAGCTCCGGGGCGTAGATGCGTTGAACATCAACGAACTGGCCAACTCGCTCAAGCCCGTCGTACTGCCGGGAGAAACGATGAGGGTGTTCATCCTCAAAGAAGGGAAGGAATACAACCAGGGCGTCGCGTATCTTGATGACGGCACCATGGTCGTTGTCGACAACGCCCGCCGCATGATCGGCAAAACAATTATTACGCAGGTTACTTCCGTGCTTCAGACCACGGCGGGAAAAATGATCTTCGGACGATTCCCTGATGAGCCTGAAACACAGAATTCCGCGCCTCAGAATTCACGCACGGATCGCCGGGTTTATGAACGCCGCGCGCCGGTTCCCGATTCCGTTGAAAGCGAATTTGAAAATTCGTAACCTGACGCGTGTTCTATGAGTAGAGTTGCTGAAATGTTCCGCGCGGCATTCGTAATTGCCGCCGGAGGAACCGGAACGCGCATGAACGCCGGCGTTCCCAAGCAGTTTCTCGAAATCGCCGGAAAACCTGTTCTGCTTCTTACCGTCGAAGCAATTGCCGCGCTTCGGGCGGTGACGCAGATCGTTATCGCGCTGCCGCCTGAACATATCGCGCGCGCCGAAGCCGCGCTGGCCGGCCAACCGTTGCGGATACGTCCGGAATGTGTCGCCGGAGGCCCCAATCGTCAGGCTTCCGTAAAAAACGGCTGTGCCCGCGTGCGCTCCGACGTCGATGTCATTGCCGTGCATGACGCCGTGCGGCCGCTTTGTCCACGCGAGGTTATGGAGCGGACGCTCGAAGCCGCATGGAAAAAAGGGGCCGCTGTTCCTGGCCTTCAGGCTACGGAAACCATTCAGCGGGTGTCGCGCAAAGGGCGTATTCTCAGGACGCCGCCGCGCGAGGAGCTTTACGCCGTTCAGACGCCGCAGGCGTTTAGGGCCCGACTGCTTCGTGAAGCGCTCGACCGGGCGGAAGCGGAAGGCTTCCTTGGAACGGACGAATCCTCGGTCGTGCGCCGGGCCGGGCACCCGGTTACGGTTGTTCCGGGATCCCCGGATAACATCAAAATCACGCGGCCGCTGGATATGGAAATCGCCGGACTGTTGTTTTCACGGCGCAAGGAGGGCGAAACCGTATGAATCCGCCGGGTATACGCATTGGACAAGGGATTGATTATCACCGGCTTGTCGAAGGGCGCAGATTAATTCTGGGCGGCGTGGAAATTCCGTTTGAAAAAGGGCTCGACGGCCATTCTGACGCGGACGCCTTGCTGCACGCGGTTTGCGACGCCCTGCTCGGCGCGGCGGGGCTGGGAGACATCGGCCGGCATTTCCCCGACACCGACCCCGGGTATCGCGGCCGCAACAGTCTTTATTTTCTGGATGAAGTCCGAAAAAAAATCGAAGCGGCCGGATGGGCCGTCGGCAATATCGACGCCACTATTTTACTCCAGAAGCCCAAAATCGCGCCATACGCCGACAGGATGCGTTTGAACATGGCTGAAACGCTCGGTATCGACATTCAGCGTGTGAGCGTCAAGGCGACGACCACCGAAGGAATGAACGCCGAAGGGCGCGGCGAAGGCGTGTCGGTCCAGGCCGTTGCGCTGCTGTTCAATTACGAATTACGAATTACGAATAAAGAAGGAATTATGGATTCGCGAGATTCCATTAGAGTGCGATTTGCGCCAAGCCCCACCGGCTTTCTTCACGTGGGCAACGTGCGCACGGCGCTGTTTAACAGGCTTCTGGCCGGGCGGCATAATGGAACTTTCGTTTTGCGCGTCGAGGATACAGACGCGGAGCGCAGTGAGCCGGAATACGAAAAACAGCTCATGGAAGACCTGCGCTGGCTTGGGCTTGACTGGAACGAGGGGATGGAAATCGGCGGCGATTACGGCCCATACCGCCAGACCGACCGTTATGATCTTTATCAAAAATACGCGCGGCAGTTGTTTGAAGAAGATAAAGCCTACCGC
>Ga0123353_10004878_pt1 | contig 17440 bp, 7 predicted proteins | sample TergutLab28metaG_3_FD_92763 | JGI IMG/M metagenome (GOLD analysis project Ga0123353, IMG submission 92763) | Labiotermes labralis P3 segment gut microbial communities from Petit-Saut dam, French Guiana - Lab288 P3 | ecosystem: Host-associated > Arthropoda: Insects > Digestive system > Gut ...
GCAGTCTCCTCCATTCCCCCGTTACCTCGTCCCTCCTAGGTCCAAATATTCTCCTCAACACCATATTCTCAAACACCCTCAGCTTCCTTTCCTCCCTCAATGTCAGCGACCAAGCTTCACACCTGTCCCGTCGTTTTATTCAAATTAATGTCATATTCATTATCATAATCATTATCATTGTCATAAAACACGAAGTGTAAACCAATCTCGACTTCATGGATTTTGGTCTGCCTGTCTTTTCCTTGGTCGTCAAACGTTTCTGTGGCTCTTGGAATTCTTTCATATATTTTGAAATGCGTGTATTGTTTATTGTTAATGGATGTTGTATCCTCCTACTTCCATAATCCACTGTAATGTTATTTAAATTATTTTTAGTCCTTTTCATGTCTCTTGATTTGTATTTGCATATCCTGCAACTTAACGCAAAAATTTCACCTTTACTGTTTCTGCCCTTCTTTCATGCTGCGTCAAATTCAGGTTCTTACACCTGTGTATGGAAGATGGTACTGCCATTGTCGCATAAAGGTTTCCTTATTACTTTCATTAAATGTACGTTGAGATGTTTTACACATATATTTACATTTTTAATATATTATCTATCTATATATAACATTTTACTAGTGTTACACCGGTTACTGGTTCTCAGTCGCTTTCCTTTTACTGCAACTTATTATTACAATTACAATTATTATTATTATTATTAAGTAGACGAGATTAAGTGTTTATTTTTTCAATTACTCTGGGCTAATAATTAATTTTTATAGTATCCGTAATACTTATTGAACAAAATGATATCCACATGATAAACTTCGACAGAAACAAAATTAGCCTTGTTAACACAACCCATAGGAGGCTAGAAATGAATATATCAATGCTGGAAGTGTAGATGTCGTTCTGAGAGCCGTTATATGTACCATTCCTAATGACTCGGTTTGCTAGGCGGATGCAAGTGTATAATTTTAAAGAGATCCACATACAACCTGTGTACCTTCCTTTCCTTTTAAGTACAACAGAAAATAGAAGATGAGTAAAAAAAAACTAGAAAAAATATGCAAAGGAGGAAAAAAATAATGACGACAGAGTTCCCACTTTGCGATATTCAATTTAATTTACGAAGATTTCCAAGAAAATATTAATTTCAGATTCGAGAGTCTCACAGCCGCGTTCCTAAAAACTCAGGTCTTCTTCTATTGACGTTTCGAAGGAAAGTTATGCCTTTATCTTTTGGGTTTTGGATTTCTTAAGACTAAAGACTAACGCACACGAACTTTCGAAACGTCGGAAACTATACACGCCTAAAGACAAAGCGTCAAGTCCCAGTAGAAATAAAGGGGAAATACACGGCCTATAACCCCTTTAACTGCTGCTTTTGAATTTACATCTGGGTACAAACTGAGAGACATTCTGCGTGCATTGTTTTCGAACATATCTCGATGTGTAATCCCGACACGTCAGTACCATGAATTCACGAAACATCCGGCGAGTGTATAAATGAGTTTTTTTAAAACAAGAAACTGGACAATAAATCTTTCTCATCTACTCACATGTAGAGGAGACTACTCAAACTGTGTCGGATATTTCTTATTGCCTTACTCGTATTCATGGAGCAATGATGGCTATAAGAAATAACAGAAACTTGTGGGAGTAGTTTCCTGTGTACGTGGAGTAGCGAAATTTGTTGTGCAACTGGTTTGTTTGTTTATTGATTGGTTGGTAATAAAAATTTACTTCTTTATATCTATTACACCGACTCGTAATGTCATGATCTGGTAGCGTGATTGAATTTTCTTTAAATTCAAGAGATCCCCGTCTGGAGGAAGAACTGTGACTCCTTCCTTGAGTTAGAAGCTAGACTACTGTAGGTTAAATAAAACTTGCTCTGTACATCTTCGACATAATGGACTACCATGAAGATGAAGGCAGCATTATCCTCCGAAAAACTGATCGCCCGTCACCAATCGACACGGCCTCATATCCTTGAAGACCTACACTTTTATCACTTTACTACAACTGACTCCGTCATGTGACGGAGTAACAGTATTCATTCTCCAATCTATACCATCCTTCATGAGTTTTTTTTTAAGGCGGGCAGTGCACGTGGAACGTAACAGTGAGGCACTTCCGGAACTTTGCCTCCTGGACTCTTCTCACAGTGACGGCTGTGTCCTAACCTTGTGCACCAAGATGTCCCTGTATCGCAAACCTTAACCACAGAAACCCGAGTGTGACTAAATCGCAGTATGGTGTTAATCACGAAACAAAAGTGTTGTGTATAGGTATAGTTTCATTTGTTAATATTAGATTTATTTAATGACATTTATTGATCTACATGGAAAGCCAAATATTGTAGCTAGTGTAACTTACGAATTGGGAAGAATGCGGGCAACATAACGTCGAGGCGCGTTCGCCTAACCATTATTGCCGTGGAAAACAATCAGTATTACACGTTCTGAGTTTATGTCTCTGATCTTAGTTTTCGAGCATACAATGGTCGGGCGCAACATTGTCATCTGTGGCCTGTCTGGCCGTACATTATTTTTCCACGTTGTCTCATAAACAGCAAGATTTTCGAAAGAAAGTTATTGAACACAAAATGTGTTTCGATTTTCTCTAAAATTTTGCCTGAAATATTTCTCATTCTAAGAAGCAGCGAGCTAAATTCTACCATAAATGTGAGTATGTCTTAACGTAAAGTACCCGTTATTCTTGTCAGATTAAAATATAAATTGAATTTTCTGAATGGATTTTCGAAAAATGCTCAAGTATAACATTTAATTAAACTCCAGCGAGTCGAAGCTGAGTTCTGTGTGGATGAAGGACGGACGGACGGACGGACGGACGGACGGACAGACAGACAAAACCGACGAAGCTAATAGTCGTCTTTCGCAATTTTGTGAACGCGTCTAAAAATGGAAGACTAAGCTATCACATTTTGTGAACCCTTATGTAAGTGTGATGTTGGGTGTCGAATGGAATGCAATGTTTTGAACTTCCGTACGCTTTGAATGGATCACTGTCTAAACACATCACGATAAGTGAAATGGAGCTTGCGTGACTTCAGGCTTCCGGTGCGGTGTAAATGAGATCGGCGCTAATTTGGGACTTTAGCAGCGTAGAATGGTGGTTTCGGGGCTAAATGTCGGACGCATCTTCAAAGGTTTTGCCGAAAATTCGGTAACAAAATAGGATTTTAGGCTGCGCAGAATCCCGAAAGGGCGCAGATCTTAAATGGAACTTCATGGAAATCTTGGTTTACCTACAGAAAATAAGGGTGGAATTATGTTAAAACCATGCTGGTTGGATAATAGCGAATTCCGATAAACTTTAAACGACAAAACTAAGATTGTATAGTTAATTTAGTTATCTAGTGACTTTTTATTAAGCTGACTTGGAGTGTTGGATGGTTTGTGAAACACTAAATTTATCAAATTGCTCTTAAATAAGGACAGTGAGTGACTGGTAGGGCTATCTATGTTGACTATCGATTTACCCACTAGTGTACGGAATTTGCAATACTCTGCACTCTATCTGTGACGTTAGGTGTCCATATTTCTACTCTGCATGCTTAGATAAGAACAGTAGATTTAGCAGAAGAGGTCAAAGCGAGATCTACTCACATCGCCTACTCACATTCTGTAAACACTTTCACTTCTCGTTCGGTTTTGTATTACGACTTTAAAAACATAACCTTTTAAAGACGAAACATATCTGTGTTATGTAAGAATTCATTCCGTACCGCACTGTAAACACTCTCCACCTCGGTTATAAAAACCAAACTGTTAATGTTGTACAAAGCAAAAGTCGCTGTTTGTTCTGAGAACACACAGACGGAATGTAATCAACAAGTAGAATTTTTAAATACTAAACCTGGAAGGCTTTAAAGGGTTAATATTAGCTACCGTGCATTTCCGACTTAACGAATTTTGGAGCTGCGTTTTATAAAGTGTAATAAGGTCAGCGGCTTACTTTTGGTTAATTAATGATTTGAGTAATCCAGTAATTTGAGATATGCATTGTGATATATTTCAATATTCCCTCCACATTTCAACTAACATGTTGGTGTTGCCTTAATTAAGTAAACAGGTGGTATTATTATTATTCATTTTCCTATTAAATGCGTGTAGGTTTAAGCCGTTATGATTTTGCGCCATGTTGTCTTTCATCCCCATAAACAACTCCAACTTCTGCGAATGTATGCAATTATCTTGGAAACACACAATGTTACGTGAGAGGCTCGAGGATTATCATTAGAATGCCAAATAAAACCACATTGCCTCAAAGATTAAGCCATTAGAAGCATAAGATGTCATTAGAATCAATGTGTGGATGTGTTGTAAAGAAGACTGAACATATCAGAAACAATTATCACGATCTGTCAATAGTTCAGTATCACATGCCGGTCCCAGTATCCACGCGGTCTAAGGCGTGGGGCTGCGGCCACTTGCTTGCTGGGATTGCGGGTTCGAATCCCACCGGGTTTAAGGATGCCTCTCTCTTGTGATTGTCTTGTGTTGTCAGGTAGAAGTCTCTGCGATAGGCCCATAACTCGTCCAGAGGAGTCCTACCGATCTTGTTATGTCCGACTGTGATCTCGAAACCTCGACAAGGAGGAGGCCCAGACCAACTAAGGCTGATGAGCCATGACAAAAATCAGAATCACTGATGTTGTGGTTCTAGGTTTGTGTTTTGACCATGTCAACTTGTATCTTGACTAAAATTCTGTACTTTGTTCTTAGTATGTCCAGGTAAACGAATGGATCTGACATTTTAAAGCACGTCCGTTCTGTTCTCTCATTTAAAATTTTTCGTTCCTAATTAAAATTTCATCCCATTGAATTGTGTGATTTAACACAAAATTGTTAAAATTCAAAGTACAAATGTAATTATTATTATTTTTTGTAATCTTGTTGCTGTACCCTTAAAATATTTCTTTGCAGATAAAACACTATTGATGCCAAATTTAACGCAGGCACTTCAACACAGACACAACGCCTGAAGTAGGTGCTGATCATACAAGGAGAAAGGAGTTCAGCTGTTTGATGAAAGAGAATTTCGGTAACAAGTATTAACAAATCAAGTTCCTACTCACACTTTCACCGTCTTGACTGTCAAGACAAATTGCATACGTAAATACTGTAGAGGGAAATAATTGCTGTTTGTTATGATTATTGCATTTCTTCTGTCATGGCCCAACAACACCCAGTGGGCCAGGGCCCTCATTATTGAGGCTTTACGATCACACTCAGACACACCACACTCGGTAGGACTCATCTGGACGAAAATCAGCACGTCGCAGAGACCTCAACATGACGACAGACGATACTCACAAGAGACAGACTTGCAATCCCTCGGCAGGAATCGAACCCACAATACCAGCAAGTGAGCGACCGCAGACCCTCGCCTTGGACCACGAGGCCACTGGGTTTGGCATGATAATTATCTAGGATACATAAACACAAGCTGTGGGAAAAGTACAAGAGTTATTTTAAAAATAAAGCACTTTCTGTAAAGCTATAATTTCCGGACAAGGGTTTTTCCATTTGATGTGAAATGCTGCCAAATCGTTTGCTTTTAAGAGTCCTTGACTGGGAAAGTGCAGCGTTTCTGTCATTTTCTTGAAGACGATTCGGCTGTACTAGTCATGAACTCTGTACCAAACGTACGTGACGGTTAGAGATTTTAATGAATGTCGAATCGGGATAGGGTATTATACAAACGTTCAACGTCTTCAATATATAAGAAATACATGACGTCACAACCCAGAAAACATAATCTTGTTCTCAATTTGATTTCGAGGTTTTCCTTGCTGCAAAACAAAATTTGAGTCACAAAAAACATTATATTTACACCCTTGTGTTTTCGATGGGGCGTATTAAAATTCAAGCGACATATAGGCAACTTCTTGACTTTAGCGCTAAGAGTGATGTTAAATCGGAATTTGTAGGCGCTTGACTGTAATTAACGAATGGACCTTATACAACTTGTTTATATTCAGCTGCGATCAGCAGCAGAATTGACAGATTTGCTGTAACATGACTGCTGAAAGATTTTAACTAAGGATGTAATGTGACTGTCAAGTACGTATTGCCACGTGACCACATTATTTCGAAGGTGACTCGTATAGATGGAGTTTTCTTACGTCACATTTTTTAAAACACACAACGTTAGGAAGCCGAAATTACTTCCTTTATCAGGTATACTGCAAAAACTCTAAAGCCTGTTCTGGCGTGTCAGATTCACGGAGCCGTCCTCTACCTCCCAAAGAAATATTATCTCCATCCATCGGTCAAAACAGATTAAGCTTCATAATTATGGTAACTTACATGATGAAGGAAGCGCAACCGTCTTCTAAAACATGTGCTTTACAACTACAGGACGAATAAGTCAGATGTGTCTTTGTTTCTACAATGACACATCAACCGTTACAAAGTATTAGAACTGTCTCAAATTGTTCTAATTTTAAGCGGACTTCAGTACTTGTGCGTGTGTGAGTGCACGTGCATGTGTGTGTGTGTGTGTGTGTGTGTGTGTGATAGGTGATAGGAAAATTTTATTTGGATATCCTCGTAAAAATTACGTATTGTATTGTTATTTATGTGTACAGTTATGGCGCCTGACACGTATTAATTAACAATAATAAGAAACAAAAATTTGCTACAATTATAGTAGCAATAACGTGTTGACACGAAGGAAAATTTTCCATCATTAGCTAAGTTTTACCCACTCCAATCGAACTAGATCACTCCTTACCTACCACTTTTAGAATCCCGATGTTTTTACCTTTCTTCAGAAGTGTCTGCCTAAGGCCGCTATCATGTCAGAAGAATTCACTCAACACACTCACGCCGGCTTTATTTGAGTTCTGTTGTAATATATCCTATTAAAGCCGGAATATTTATAAGTTATCCCCTGTTTTCAGAAATTCTGGGCAAAATTTTGTTATATAGTACAGATTGTTAATACCGATTTTATGAGCGGATTACGTGTTAAGTTGGCCATTTATACCTATATCAAGACATTAATGAATCGGATGGAACATTGTTTAAAGGTAATTTTTGATGTGGTAAATTAGTACAATCAATTTGACATTTTTTTTTTTAAATTTCATCTACAATAATTTGCTGCAGTGCTGCAGGTGTCGTATTAGATACCTGAATTTAAACAACTCAAGATCTTGTAGTTTTGTGCCAAGTACTGATAGGGGAATTGGAAAAAAAAACTTGATGGGGCACCACTGCAAAATCTACCATGTAGGAAAAGTTTAAAGTGATGAAAGTGATAACGTAGGGGACAGAATAAAAATAAACAAAGGGAGAAACTAGAAGTAAAATTGTACACGAAAAATTAGAGAAAAGGGCTCAAAATGATATTAGGGAACTCAATTCTAAGATGAAACGGAGAGATGTTTGTAGCGCGTGTGATGAAAATGAGGAATGTATTAAAGTTATTCATGTAACATATAAAACTCGGAAGGAAAATTTAGATGAGAGGAAAATATTAAACTGTGTGTTAAGAAACTACGATGTGATGGTTTGGACTAGCTTGATTTAGTACATGCCTTGAATAAAGTTGGTTTTAATAAAGAGTGATCTGTACTAGGTTGATGTGGCTCAATGTAAGGACCAGCGTCTCGTTGTTTTGAAGATTATAATGACCGTTACGGTTCCATAAAGTCATTGGAATCTCTTTTCTGGCTGATCTACTTTTTCGTTTTAAAGAAGGACCTTGTTTCATGATATTAGTCTGTGTCATACAATTAGCTGCAGAGGAAGGTTATTGTGATTTCAGCATTGAGGATAACAGCCGATAACGAAGTTTCTGGGAAAAAATTGTCTAAAATGAAAATGGATTCCCTGTCGATGTTGTTACCCCCGTCTGTGTGTCTTCACAAATCCACCAAAAGATGAAAGGATAGTCAAGCATCTAAGTGACAAGTCAGAGTGCGTAGGACTGGGTGTCGCTTTAGAGGTAGATCTGTATGTGGTAGTTAATAGGGAGCCACGCCGGCCGGATACATTTCAGCAAATGTAATGTGTCGGTGGAGCGCTGCGACTGAACTGAAGTTGATGAGTGGTTGAACAGTGGGTTTGTGTCATTTGAGCAGGCCATATAATTATGCTACATATTTAGTCTACAGTGTTCAGACGTACTGGATGTGGTTAATTGGAAAGAGCTTTCGTTAAACTTGGTATTCCACGGTTTTTTAATTAAAAACTAACCAAGAAGTATGTGCTTGTTTTATTGTCTGGCTACCAAATGTGTTTCTGGACTGGAAGCTTAAAAAGGTAGTTACTACTTTTATGTAAACTGTATCCTTGTAGTGGTAAGGTGCACACACATTTCATGCAATATAGACTTCCTTAAGAAGGTACAGCTTATTTACCTGAATATTCATTACCGTTTTCATGAGCCAACTGCTGGTTCGTCCCCTCATCTAGATGACTTCGGTCGACAACCTGACAAGATGTCTGCAGAGAATTATTATTTATATTGCCCTCTGTACCTCATATTTGGTAGCCGGCATAACGTAGTCAGTACAGCGACTTGTTCAGAGATGGACGGTCCGGGGTTCGGACCCCATGACGGCGAGATTTTCTGGACGTATCTCGTTCGGCCTCGAGGCCCCCAGCCTCCCGTACGATGGGCACTGGTTCATTCCCGGCGGTAAAACGGCCCAAGCGTGACGTTGACAAACCACCCCTTCTAGCGTCCGGGTCGAGTATTTTTAAGATTATACACCTACCTCGCCGCAGTGTCTGCTTGACATTGAACGGGACAACCTTTGCCTTTACATCATCGTATTTTGCCACGATTAGCTACGGTCCATAGACGAGATGTATTGTTGGGTTTGTTAACCAGTTAATTATATTTCAATAAATAGAATAAACACACAAGTTGCTGTTTGATGTTACTCTTTTACTACCTGATTTCACTTACCCATTACAATGTTTATGCTTCGTGTTCTAGTCATGCTAAGAACGCCAATATAGCTGTGATATTATAATGAAGCCTGCCTGTAGCGAAACTGAAATTTTTTCGTTATAGGCGGGTTCGGTTTGATACAAGTACTTGAGGTTTAGATCCTCGGGACTGTATAGATTGCCCGCTTACGACAGATTTGGTTTATGCCAAGGTTTCTTTCAAGAGAGATTTTACTGCACTTTTATTGCCATTTATTCTCTAAATCTTACTTAACGTTTACAATTCTGACAGTATATCGTCACTGTAAATTTATTATATTTGCAGATCTTCTGTCCAGATAAACACATAAATTCGGTCTCTTATAATCAGATATATATTTAGAGAAGCAAGGAGTGAAACGTCTCGCGTTTCTGTACTACATCTTCCGCAAAGGTGTGTAATTAGATAACAGTGCTGAAGATTAAAATCTTAAAGGATGTCACACCACGTCGAGCGGAAAATAGTTACCGACGTTTCGAAGGATAGTACTGCTGTTATTTTCAGTCACCAACAGTCCTAGTGATCAAGGTAAAGAGATTCCTGGAAAGGTAGGTCGCTCTTTGCATGTCGACGCCTTGTAACACCCAGTAACGTTCAAAGTTCCTGCTTCCTTTTGATGAGGGTTGAGAGGAAGAGAGTTATGGGTGTGCTCTTAATAGAAACTAGGCGATTCTGTAACTTTTGCGACTGAGCTACCCAGGCAAATGAAATATTAATATTCTGGATCTTTATCGAGACACATTTTGCACTGTACTCTGGGGGCGATCAAGTCATCTGTCAAACGAACAGAAATGAAGGTATTCTGTAGCTTCGTTCTGGTCTCTTGACATAGCTGAGTTGGGAGATGAAATTTCCTGCTCACATGCTGTCGGATTCCCTGGAGTAGGAAATCCGACTTGTATACACATACAGTCTAAAATAAGCAACATGTCTTTGCTGATCTAGTCTCGAATGGAATATTTCTCACACTTTTCAGTTTCGCAGCGGGGAACTATTTTTTATAACAACATAACTACAACAACGTCATGCAACAGCGAAAGTGAAATGACTTTATTGACTGTTGTGAAGTTCCCTTATTTAAATATTAATTTGGTGCTGTCTGTAGTGTGAGATATATTTGATGTGTACGACTTTTCCGCAGTTGCTACGAACTTTGAGGCGCGCCTGGGGTTAGCTAGCGACATACCATGTAGTTGTGTATAAATTATAGGCTGACAATATACGTGTCTTACATTATATTGTGTAAGTCATTTGTATAGATACGTCACGACCATATTCATTCAGTTATTTGCACCATTCCCTAAATCAATGAATGAGAAATATTAGCTTTTACTATTGTTATTGTTATCATGATGAAAATATCCATACGCATCACATAACAGTAAGCAAGGATGCATGTCTTATACCAGGTGTGATAAGTTAGCACTTACTAATGAAAGAAAGAAATAAATCTAGGTTAGAGTGTCTTGACAAGCAATATTACTGCTCAACACTGTAATAATAATAATAATAATAATAATAATAATAATAAAGCACTCACGTAGTCTGTTTTACGACGGGTCCATAGCGTCTTCCAACACTAATTTTCTTGACAGCGTGATCTAGCGTCCTCTTTAAATAGCCACTATCTTCTCATTTTCTTAAGGTGATTCAGTAGCTGTTTACGCCTTTTCCGAGTCTTCCCGACACTTATATCTGTCCTTACGAGTATATCATAAATACTATAAGATAATTAAAATGTAGACTTATGCCTCTGTACTTCATATAGCCGAGCCTTGTAAATGGTTTACAAAATGTGTGTCACGCACCCGTTACTTTCGTCAGAAAACAGGGAAGTTTGGTGATGATCAAATCTTAATTTGATTAATGGGTCTACTGTGAGTGAATGGACTTTGAGAACTATTTGTTTCGCTATTGTCCTATATAAGCGAACTTCAGTGAAGATCCTTATCAAAATAAGGTTAATTAAGGAAATATTTACTGTTGACTTAAGGCAGTGGAATGTTTTATGCATAAACTTGATTAGTGGCATACTTTAAGATTTCGATGATATTTTATGGAACCTACTTTTCACTTTAACCCCCTCTATAAGAAATAGTGTAGAAAAACGTCTTTTAACTGATCGCCTGCCGATGCTGAGACACCGCTGAAAGTAGGTCTTCGAATTTTCCAAAGTGGAGTCCAAGTCAAGAGATTGGCGTCATTCTATATATAACGTATTGTAATATCAACCTTTCCCATAGTTCTAAAAATAAACTTCATCGATTCAGGGTAGCTTGATTAGACAGAATAACATATGAACCACGCTTGGTGCCCATAGGTTTATTGCCTAGCCATTTAATCGAGTAACAAAACAACCCTTTGAAGCTTACAAAAGGGCTGGAAGAGAGAGAGGGGCTTTAGTAGAGAAAATGTACTTGTAATTTTGTTTTTACCTACAAGTATGAATTGGTTTAAAAAGCCATCAATAACCGCATGTTGCCGCAGAATTTTGCAATATGATTAAAGGTCGAATACATTATGAGAGTTATTGTGGAGTAATTTTGCTGTAATTTACTATGCCATTTGAATAGTGTTACATGCTTACATTACTTGGGAATGAAACGAAACAATTGCAGACCAATATTAACTTCAATTTTATTCAAAATTTCAGTTGATACATCACACTGAACACATTCTCCACTTTAAGAAACAGTTAGTACAATACTTCTTGTTTGTTGGTAAATTTAAACAAAACGTAAATATGCTGTGTGGGCTGAATGTAAAATTTACGAGTATTAATCTGCTGATACATAAACAATAAGTAGCCACTGTACATTCAAGGGCCAAATGCGAACATAAACTGTGTGATATATGCAATATATATGTGAATGTATATATATATATATACACACACACACATATATTCACACCAATAAACCGTAGAATGAATGGAGTGGAAGGAAGTAGCCCGGGGGGGGGGGTTATATCTCAAGGTCACAAGTACTGAGGGACTAGGGAAAACCGCGAGAAACCTGTCAGGAAAATTTGTCCCGTCTGAAACATCTGCTGAGCACAATTTGGAAAGCCGTTACCATTTGATTCAACGTTGCTCTGTGAGAAAGTAATATGTGTTTTTCCAGTGTTACTGGTTACAAGTCACTCAATGTACGTATAACATGGCAGTGACAGGCGCTTACATAAACATTGTTGCTGTAGGAAACAATAATTTTGTGCGTTTATTTTTGGCTTAGTTATACTTCATGCGAAGTGCGTCTTTTCTGCTCCATATCGTATTGTCACCTGTCGCCTGTCTGGCTGTACTGTATTTTTCAACATTATCTGATAAACGTTGCGATGTTCGGAAAAAAAGCCTGTTCAACATAAAATGCATGTTTTGATTTCCTCTACCAATTTCTTCTGAGACATTTCTTATTCTACGAAGAATTAAGGGGCTATAGGTCATGTTTGGTCCTCCTTATCCCTGTCAGATATTAAAGAAACTTGAGTTTTATAGACAGATTTTCGAAAAATCCTCAAAGGTTGTTTCGTGAATATTCGTCCAGTGGTAGCCGAGTTGTTACATGCGGAAGGACGGACGGATGGAAAAACATGACGAAACTAATAGTTGCTTTTCGAAATTTTGTGAACGCACCTAAAAACTGGGCTTCCCCGAAAATGACCAGGAAAACAATGCACCTACTTCTTCTTCTTTGTGTCTCTCTCCATAGTGAGATTCTAGTCTGCTATTGGTGTGCTACTGGATTACACCGAAATGAGATTTAGTGAGAGTGTCTAAGCAAAATCGTGCAGTATACAGTTTATAAGAGGGATAATGCAGAGCAGGATTACAGAATTCTGCACAACAATAAGCTGCTTGCAATTAGGAGAATTTTAGTTTGGATATTTTTAGAGAAACGTTTAAGTAAGGCAGAATTTATCATGAAGTGTAGGTTAATATCCAATTTCATGAAGAGCTACGAACATGAAAGATTTTTTTATTCTAGGATGTAATTCTGTGTAGTATATTAGCATTGAACCGACGGTACAGATGATCTTGCTGCGTCAACATCTAATAGTCGGGAAACATATATAACCATAGTTTCTTCAAGAGAACTTCAAAATTCGGCTACAGACGGGGGAGAGCATTCTAGGATTGACTGAATTAAAAGACAACGTATGTAGAGGGCTGTACGTAATCCTTTAATCACAATACACTTTATAGTTTCCTTCAGACAAAAGAGAGTGTACATTTACTGTAGGAAGAAAGAATGGGATAGACGATTTTAGTGATTCTCCCAGCCAGATTCTAGGCGCAAAATTTTCTTGGTTTGAAAAAGATAGTTTGGCTTTAGCTTTGAAAGCTTTAAGCGCAGTTCAAAGATAAGCAACAGGGAAGTACTTAGTCTTTCTGGAAGTTCTTCTCTAACAACTTTCTTGAAACTGGATTATCTCGCATAGCGGATCGTGTTTGATTTTGTTCCCCGTCTCTACTACATACTAAACACAAACATATCCCCAGTAAACCTTTAATCGTTTAACACTTTGAAACACAATTTTGGAGTAACAAATGTGCCAACAAAAGTACCTTCCTCACAGTCAGCACTCGTATTTCCCGTTCTAGTATAGCCGGTATATATCTTTATGGAAGAATTTGTGTTTTTTTGCATGGGTAATCAAAAACACTAAAAAAAAATGTGGACAAAACTCAGGGTTCTTTAATGATAAAGTAGGTGTTACGGTACGTATAGTAACCACTGTACTCTTGAGTCTTTTCAGTCATAATGGTTACTACTTGTACGATCTGATTTCACATTGTCTGCATATTTTTTCCGCAATTTATTTATTTTCTTTGTGTGACTCCCACAACAAAAAGCGATTATCTATACGTCATTTGATTAAGCTTGGCAGTGTGTGCCGGTCTGTTGGGCTGCAGTTTTCATGTTTGTTTTCACGTTGCTAACCATTTTTTATAAAAATGGGCACAACATGAAACTGGTTAGAATTTAGCTTCTCTGTAGAAATTATAGGTAAGTGTGAGGAAGGATGTTCAAAATTTCCAATTTGATTCGTATCGGACATTCCTCTGGCTTCTCCAAGCATTAACAACTGCTTGGTCGTTGTAATGGAGATGCAGTACTTTTTCTGTTATGTAGTGATATTTAAATATTTAGATGACTGTAAGGCTTTAAAGTTTAAGTGGTCAGTCCTGTCTCCTTGGAAGTCTCTACAGCAGGAGTGTAATTAGTTCTGAGGCGCGTTCGCAAAATTTCGAAAAGTGACTATTAGCTTCGTCATGCCTGTTCCTCCTTCCGCCCTTCTGTCCACATGGAACAACTCGGCTCCAACTGGACGGATTCTCATGAAATTTGGTATTTGAATATTTTTCGAAAATACGAATGTCGAAAAATTTAAATTTTCATTAAACTCGAACAAGAATGAAGGGTACTTCACATGAAGACCAAAATACATTTTTGATATCTCTCTCAATTATTCTTAGAATAAAAAATGTTTCGGACAAAATTGTAAGAGAAACTCGAAACACGCATTTTGTTTCGATAATTTAAAAAAAAATCGTGCAGTTTGTGAGATAAGGTGGAAGAATATTTCATAGCGGGCAACGCCACAGATGACAATTTGGCGCGTGAGCATTACATACTGAACACTTAGGGTTAACAATTACACACACAGGTTGTGTTACACTCGTAACTTATCCAATGCAAATTAGTTGCACGAAAGCTCCTCAATGTTGTGTTATACTTACATTACCTCTTTTGCATTGCTTTCTAGAAAGGTACCAAAAATGAAATGGTCATAGGGATGTCCACAAGCACGGAATCCTTAGTTGTGCAACTGTGATAACCTGTAAGGTCGCACTAAACAGCGATACTCGAAAATTTTTGGAATAGTATGACCTAATAAAATATAGGTTAGTTGTATAACCTAATTTAGTTTTACATATTTTGAAGCAATCTGACCTAATAAGGTGTTATAACTTCGGCTTTCAAGGTTTTTCAGTACTGTCGATAAGGTCGTCGCAGACTGGGGTACAAAAGGGGTCCTGTGGGTCAAACAGGTCCCCGGACTTACAGAATACTAAAATATATTCTTGGGTTTTGGCATCGGATTCCGTTCTTGTGACAGAAGACAGTAGAATGGAGCCCTTTTGTGAGATATGGGAGTACATAAAACATGGGAGTAAAAGATAAAGTGTTCCCGTTACAGGCACGGTGTGGCCGTGAGGTGGGTAGAAGTATAGCTCTTCACTTCCATGACGGCGGCACTAGAAGGGGGTGAGTGGTCAGCAGCACACCCCGGCCGCACTTTACCCCCAGGAAAGATCCGGTACCCATTTTACAAAATATGGGAGTATCTTGGCTAATTATTATACGGGGCCTCGAGGGCTCCAGAGAGGTTATCTAGGCCACTGGCCCTTTTTTTGGCAGAGCTCTTATCAAAAAACCTTATTGAAGTCACAATAACAGTTTCTTGGTCATACCGTTAGTCCAATCGTTGAAACATTAGCCTAGTACACTGACGGTCAGTAAAACGACAACCACTGACACGAAGGCAGAAGTAAAGCCAACCCCCCAAAATTTCGTTGCCATTAAACAGAAACTAAATTAAAATTGTCAGATTATTACTAGTATACTGAATTAACAATTTTAAGTGTTTCCTTGGTTCGCACTATGCTTCGTACATCACTCAAATAAAAACCATAAAATACCTTGTATAACAGTACTGACCGTTTATTCAGGAACTCCAAAATTTACGAACACATAGAACCATATCCAGGAAAGCATTTACGCGTACATGGGTACAAATAATATGAAAGTTCACGTTAGCAGCAATATACAAACACACTCCATACAAATCGAGTAAGGGCTCGCTTGTGTTCCAGTTGATATGAACCCCTCTATTAAAACATTTATTTTGTGTTGAATGTTTATCGATATATATATAGTTCCTACATAGTGCGTAGCGGGTTATTCCCGGGGTAAAACGGCCGGGGCGTGGCGTTAACTACCCACCTCATCTAAGGCCGAAGTTAAGGATAGAGTAGAGCTGTACCTCAACTCCCTTTTGTGCCCTCACGGCTGGTTACTGGGTGAAAGTTCCCATATATATAGCCGTCAGTGGTCTTCTGTGGTACTGTTCTTTGTTTTGAAGCTTCAAACATATTGTTGTAGAAATTTGTGTACTAGCAATGGATGAAAGTTTGGCTACATGATAGAAACATAAGATTATGTAACGTTTATGTTTGACTTCTAGCTTTGTGCAGCATCATAGACTAATGCCCTTTTATGACGCTTGTTTGTCGGCGTCTACGGAAGGATATGACTCACAAGATGCAAGGTTATGTGTAAGTTCCTACATAATATGTTTGACAAAAAGCTTGCAGGTTGTAATATTCTTGCATTTTATAAGTTGATGTATGTGTGTGTGTGTGTGTGTGTGTGTGTGGTATGTTTCAGTTTAACGAACAGACAGTCCAACGTGAAACAGTTGACTGCAAGACATGTATTACGACATGAATACAACACGAAATATATATCTTGAAATCTTAGTTCCAGGTCAAAACCCCATAATGTATAGGAGACACGATACTCCCACAGATGTATATAATGATTAATACACTCTTCAATACCGTCGTGTCTTTACTTATGCTTATAAACGTCTCCAGGAAGCTGGTTTTTTTCTAAAATAAATGCGGCATTACTTCGAATTTAAGGCGCAGAATTATTTTTAACATTTTTCCGAACTGAAAATTAGGCCATATCTTATATTTGAAGCATTACGTATAAATTTTCGAAAGCGTCGAAAACATAATTTTCCTCGAAAAACATGCGGCCTTGCGAAAAGGGTAGTATATTTTACGGAGAGTGAAATTTATTCGCTTGCAATTTTTTCCCCCGGAAAATACTTTTTGAAGTGGAATGTGCCTTAAATTAGAGACCGTCTTAAATTCAAGTAACGCCGTATCTGCTATTGACGATTACGAAGTGTCCTTTGATGTTTTTTGACTCAAAAGTTAACCGTCGTCACATACCTTGACATAATACGAAATTTAGAATTGTATTCGATACCTACATACGTAGTCACATTCGGATCCTCCTAACAAAGTATTTGACACTTATGCTCCATAAAGACACCTGATTGGTATTTCATTGCGCGAAAAAATCTTATCTTTTCACAGATATTAGGTTTGAACCATGAAGGAACGATGGGGCAACGTTGTCCCGTTAATTGGGCAACGGTTTTTTTTCCCAACGCAAAAAACAAAAACTGCCCCGCAGAGGGATTTAAATTCAATAGTGCTCCGACCCAACAGAAAACTGACATTTAAAAGGCCTTGTGCTGCAGATGAATCTGGCTGGCGAGGTGCGCCGGTGTGTGTGTGTGTGTGTGTGTGTGTGTGTGTGGGTGGGTGTGTGGGCGTGCGGGAGCGTTATGTGAAGTTTAGCTGCTTTACAACCGTACAAACTACTGATCGCACGAA
>Ga0123353_10004880_pt1 | contig 17439 bp, 16 predicted proteins | sample TergutLab28metaG_3_FD_92763 | JGI IMG/M metagenome (GOLD analysis project Ga0123353, IMG submission 92763) | Labiotermes labralis P3 segment gut microbial communities from Petit-Saut dam, French Guiana - Lab288 P3 | ecosystem: Host-associated > Arthropoda: Insects > Digestive system > Gut ...
AACCATACTTTTTTGAAGAACAATAAAGCTTCGCTATTTCTCTTTTCGCTGATATGAATATGGGCAACAGTTAGAGCAACGCCAGCTGGATCAGAATCATCGCTTCCAAGCGCAGCCATTCCCATTTTTAAACTCTCGTTTAGATTTCCTTTGTTAAAGAGGTATTCTGAATAGTTAGCGTAAAAAATATACTTTTCTTCTCTTTCTCTGCTGGTTTTAGCTATTTCGATCCCTTTTTCCAAAAACAGTTCAGCAAGTTCTGGTTTTTCCATACCAAGATAGATTGCTGCAATATTTACTTTACTTCTAAGCTTTTCTGGATATTTCTTATCAAGATCTATAAGGGCATTCAAAAGTTGTTCACCCTGTTTTTCATTCATTATTTTTTCAAAATCTTCAAGAAAATGACTTTTTTTACTGCATGAAAAGAGTATAAATAAAATCAAAAAGGATATAACTATTTTTTTCACTTTAGCTCCTGCCATCTATTTTCTCTTTATTTATAATAAATGATAACATATTTTGTAAATGAATTAAAATAACTTTATCTTATTATTTTTAAAAAATAGATTATAAACTGTCAATAGCAAAATATATGATTATAATTGACTATTTTTATTTCAATAATTAAATTAAGTATTGTTATGCCAATAAATATTCCAAATAATCTTCCTGCAAAGAAGATACTTAAAGAAGAAAACATTTTTACAATTACTGAAAAAAGAGCAATACATCAGGATATAGACCTATGCGCGTGGGTATTTTAAACCTGATGCCTACAAAAATTACCACAGAGACGCAGCTATTAAGGCTTTTAAGCAATACTCCTCTCCAGGTGGAAGCTGTTCTTTTACAGACAGAAACTTATGAAAGCAAAAATACTTCCTCTGAACATCTTCATCAGTTTTATAAAACATTCAATGATGTAAAAAATGATAAATTCGATGGGATGATCATAACAGGGGCTCCGGTTGAACAGCTTGATTTTAAAAACGTTGATTATTGGAACGAACTGGTAAAAATCATGGAGTGGATAAAGCACAATGTTTTTTCTACTTTATATATTTGCTGGGCAGCCCAAGCAGGGCTTTACTATCATTACAAAATTCCAAAATATCCTGTTGAGAAAAAAATATCAGGTATTTTTTACCACAAAGTAAAAGTAAAACACACAAAGTTACTCAGAGGGTATGATGATTATTTTTACGCGCCACATTCAAGATATACAGAGGTTCGTAAAGAGGATATAGAAAAAGTTGATGAGCTTAAAATTCTTGCAGAATCAGATAAAGCAGGGGTTTATATTGTTTCATCCAAAGATGGAAGGCATATCTTTATTACAGGCCATGCAGAGTATGATTCAGATACATTGAAACAGGAATATGAAAGGGATATAAAAAAAGGGATCGATATAGAGATTCCTAAAAATTATTTTCCAAATGATGATGCAGCAAAATCACCTATTGTGACATGGAGAAGTCATGCGAATCTTCTTTTCTCAAACTGGATCAATTATTATGTATATCAGAAAACTCCATATAATTTGAATGATATAAACTAACCGAAAGCGCTATAGTGTTTTCTTTATGATTTATAATTTTTAGGATTAGGGGCTTTTACAATAAAGAATTCCAGATTAGAGTTTGATTCATTCGCAATATTCATTTTAGTATTATAAGGAATATAAATAATACTTCCTTTTTCATAGGGCTTGTTTTTATCTTCTCCCAGCTGTAGCTGTATTGTCCCCTGCACTATTATTAAATAGGTATTGGAATTTGAATAATGTTCAGGTAACGAATCTCCTGAGGTAAGTATTACATGATTAATTGCAGAAAAATCATCATCAACGATTTTTTCAATTAATTTGTCCGAAGAGTTTTGAAATTTATATAAAGTTTCCATAATTATATACTCCTTTCATTAATCATCTTTGGATTCTTTTTCTTTTCTTAATCCATTAAAAATTTCCATAATTTTATTTGCTTTTTTCTTGGATTGTTTGCCTATTACAACAGCATCACCTTCTATGGAAACTACTATAGTATCAAAAAATATCCCTACATAGTGAAAAACATTTGTTATTTTATCTATCGGGAATGCCCAGTATTGCAGACCGCCATACAAGGTTCTGTATTTTGCTACATAGACTCCCTTATCAGTTATAATAACAGGATACTTCGATGTTTTTAACTGATGAGCTTTTGTCATAAATAGTATTTTTTCATCATCGCTTATACTGCTGGCAGCAACAAAAAAAAGTCTTTTGTTAAATATATTGATCCATATGCCAAATTCTTTTGCTTTTATTGATAAATTATTTATATCCATTTTTTCCTGCTAAAAAAAATAAAAGCGAACGAGGGGAATCGAACCCCCGGCTCAAGCTTGGGAAGCTTGGGTATTACCATTATACGACGTTCGCAAAGAATACCTGGAACTGTATGCAAAAGTTCCAGGTTAAAACTGATTATTATTGTATCTTAAACAGATAACTTTTGTCTATCTCTTAACTATAAAATGGACCTGGTCTTTTCCCAAAACAGTTATTAACAGAATAGTTCCTTCTTCTTCAAAGTAAGGAACAGAAAAAGGACCTCCTCTGTGTTTCATTTTGAAAACCTCTTCCTTTATTCCCTCTTTGCTTATTATGTAGAAAGATGTATCAACTGCTACAGGCTGTTCAGGAAGTGTTCTTTTAAGAATTCCAAAAACTTTATTTTCAGCTGGAGCAGGAGGAGTGATCGTAAGTTGAACAATTGTTTCAAGCGGTACAGTCTCTTCTTTTGCAGGAATCTGTTCCACAACAACTCCCTTTTTTTCATCTTTTTTTGCATCTCTTTGGGTGAACAGGAAAGGGAGATCAAATGAAGCAGCTTTTTTCATTGCTGTCATAAAATCAAGATCCGCAAAAAAAGGAACAGAATAATACTTGCCCTGTGGTCCGCTGCTTACAACAAGGTAAAGTTCTGTTACACCGCTTGAAATATCTGTTCCAGGAAGCGGCTTTTGTTCAAGTATTGTTCCTTCAGATCTTTCGCTAGTAACTCTTATCAAAGGTTCATTTATTTTTAATAAAGGTCCATAGGATTTTAAGTGAGTCTCAAGATCTCTGATATGCCACCCAACATAATTTTCGATTTTATCAATGATCGCGCCTCTGCTTACTCTTAAAATTACCTGATTTCCTACTTTTTTAATTGTTCCCGGATTAGGAGACTGTTCTATGACACTTCCTTTATCCTGTGAATCAGAATATTTTAACTGTATCCTGCTGTTAAGTCCTCTATCCTGAATAGCAACCAATGCATCTTCAAGTTTTATGCCTGTAACATCCGGTATCATGACCTCTTCTGTACCTTTAAGAGTGATCATAAACGCCAATGTGCATGATAAGATCATAAAAAGTAGAAGCCCTGTTACAACATATATCATTAGTTTAAAAAATCTTGTATTTTGATCATCCTCGATTTCAGGGAGGATTTTTTTTAGTTTACTTATCCAATTAAACATACGATCTCCAAGTTTTCACAGATTACACCTTAGCAGTTTTTTAGTAAATCATTTTTCAAAATCATTTTCCAAAATTGATCCTAAAAAATCTTTGGAACCATTTAAAAATGACTTAAAATCCATTTCATTTTTTGACTGCGGTTTTATCTTTGTTACAGCCAAAAAACTGTCTGCTGTTTTTATAAAAATTCCTTCATTTTTATCAATAAAAGCAACAGTCCCTGGCGCAATATCTGCCATATTTATATTTTTAACACTATTTTCAGAGACTAAATGGCACTCTGTAATTACTATAATTTTTCCTTTCCAATATGTAAAGATTCCAGGCCAATTCCTATATGCTCTGTATTTTCTTTCGATTTGTATGGATTTTTCATTCCAGTTTATAAGCCCATGTTCTTTTTTTACAAGAGAACAGTAAGATGCAAGAGAATGATCCTGCGATATGGAAGAATAGTTATCCGAAATAATATCATCAAGAACTTCTGTAATAAGCAAAGCGCTTTTTTTTGCAATATCTTCTGAAAGAGAATCTATACTCTCTTTTCCTGTCAGAGGAAATTTTATTTGCTTTACAATATCTCCACTGTCCATTTTTAAAGCCATCTTTTGTATGGATATCCCTGTTTCTGTATCTCCTTCGAGAATAGCTGCTGTAATCGGAGAAGGCCCCCTGTATTTGGGAAGGAGCGATGGATGGATATTAAGAGTTTCTTTGTAGAATATTGAAAGGAAATCTTTTTTAAATATTTTTCCATATGCAAATGTAACAAGAATATCTGGTTTTAGATTTTTTACTGTTGAAATAAAATCGCTGTCAATTGTCTCTGGTTGGTATAAAGGAAGAGAGAACGATAAAGCTGTTTGTTTTACAGGAGAAAAAACTATCTTATTATTACGGCCCTGAGGTTTATCAGGATTTGTAAGAACTCCACAAATATTAAATTTTTCCGCAATTTTTTCAAGGGAATTAACAGCGATTTCAGGAGTTCCTGCAAAAAATATTTTCATTTTGATTTGCATTTCCTGTCATATATTTTTAATACTCTTTCCCTTTGTTTATCATTAAGTCTGTCTGTAAATAAAATACCATTCAGATGGTCGATCTCATGTTGTATTACTCTTGCTAAAACTCCATCCACTTCTATTTTAAATAATTTTCCATTTATATCCCATGCCTGTATGCCTATTGCATATGGTCTTACAACATTTGCCCATACTCCGGGAATGCTAAGGCATCCTTCTTCATAGGTTTCAAGTTCCTGCGATGTTTTGATAATTTCAGGATTTATAAAAACTCTTATGATATCTCCGGGAACTTTTGTAATAAAAATTCTTTTTTTCTCTCCGATTTGAGGAGCTGCAAGACCGACTCCATTCTTTTTTTCAAGGATTTCGATCATTTCATTTATAATGGTTTTTATATTTTCATCTATATCTGCGATAAGAGTTGCTTTTTCTTTTAAAACATCATTTCCTATTGTTAATATATCAATCATTGATAGTGTCCTGATTTTTACCTTATATATATTATTATAAAAGATACTGCGAAAGTCAACATTCTCACATAAGGGATAAAGCGCGGGTTTCACCTACAGCCGAACCGCTCGCTAAGTCCTCGCATAAATGCTGCGGAGACGCTCGCTGTCCGTCTTTCGGCACACCCGCGCCATCTCTATATGTCGCAGCCTCGCTATGCTGTGGACGCCAAGCGCGACTTTCCTTGCGCGCGCAGGCGGGCAGTGTCCATAGAGGACGCTGCCAACGCTCGCAGCGCTGCTTCCGGCAACCTTCACTCTTATCATAACAAATGATAAATTTCAGAACATATCACATAAGGGATACAGGGTCGACATCTATTTCAATGTATACGCCGGAGACTGCTTTAATTTTTTCCATGGATTTTCTGACTGCGATATGGGAGTTTTTGATTTCTTTGGACATGATAAGTATATGATATCTGCTGTTTTCTGCAATAACTGCAAGAGGACATTCCGCAGGCCCCAATATATCAAAACTCCCTTTATACTCAATAATAATATTATAAAAATCCCTTGCAGATGATAAAGCTTTTTCACTATCTTTGGACCTGAATATAACTCTTATTACTCTTGAAAATGGGGGGAAGCTCATTGCTTTTCTGCTTTCAAGTTCAGTTTTATAAAAATCAGTATGTTTTCTTTGCGCAGCAAACTTTATTGCATAATTATCAGGTCTGTAAGTCTGTATCACAACTTCGCCATCTTTAAAAAACCGCCCTGTTCTCCCTGCGACCTGTGTAATAAGCGAATAGGTTTTTTCAGCAGATCTAAAATCAGGGAGCTGCAGTGTTGTATCAGCCATAATTATGCCGATCAGTTTTACATTTGGAAAATTTAATCCTTTGGCAATAATTTGCGTTCCAAGAAGCAGGTCGATTTCCCCATTTTTAAATTTATTGAATATCTCTTTTACTGAACTGCTTTTCTTTATGCTGTCTTTATCAAGACGCTGAGATTTTAGATATGGGAATATTTTATTTATATCGCTTTCCAGTTTTTCTGTTCCAAAGCCTGAATACCCTACTTCTGAAGAACCGCAGGAAGGGCATATTCTTGAAGGTGTTTCGGAATATCCGCAATAGTGGCACACAAGTTTGTTTCTCTCTTTATGATATGTAAGAGAAACAGAACAATATTTGCATTTGAACTCATGATTGCAGTAAAGGCAATGATAGTAATAGAAAAAACCTCTCCTGTTAAGAAACAGTATCACCTGCCCTTTTCTTGAAGTTACTTCTCTTATCTTTTCTGCAAGGTATGAAGAAATTGCGGAGTTTTCCCCTCTCATTTCAATAACTTTTACAGGAGCAAAAGTACCGCCTGCTGCAATTTCAGGAAGTTCGCATTTTTCAAGAATATTTTCTGTCATCAGATGATATGCTTCAACAGAAGGGGTGGCGCTGCCCATTATTAACTTTCCTTTAGCTGTTTTTATCCTGTGCATTGCAACTTGTCTTGCATGGTATCTTGGAGTTGATCCTGATTTATAACTTGATTCATGTTCTTCATCAAGTATTATAAGCCCCAATTTTTTAACAGGAGCAAAAACAGCGCTTCTTGCGCCCAGAACGATTTTTGTATTGCCTGTTTGGATACTTCTCCACTGTTTTAGTTTTTGTGATGGCGTAAGGCCTGAATGAAGCACAGCAATATTTTTTCCAAACCTTGCTGTCATATAATCCATAAGCTGATGTGTTAATGCAATTTCCGGTACCAGATATATAACACTTTTTCCCTGCGCTAAAACATTTTCTGCAATATTAAGATAAACCTCTGTTTTACCTGATCCTGTAACTCCATAGAGATAAAAAAGAGATTTATTGCTATCTCGTATTATTTCAATAACACCTTTTTGTTTTTCATTCAAAGTTATTTGATCAACATTTTCCAATAATTCTTCGGCAATATCGATTTCAAAATCTTTTTCTCTGCGCCCGGAAGGGATCATTGAAAAAAGAGCTTCTCCTGTTGAACACATATACATTTCCGAGATCCATTTTGCGATATTATAATAATCATCATCAAATAGAGGTTCTTTATCTATGATTCTCTGGATATTTTTTATTTCAAATTCAACTGCAGGTTTTTCTTCAAAAATATTAACAATAAATCCTGTAAGTTTTCTTTTTCCCAATCCTGCAGAAACCCTCATCCCAATTTTTATGCTTTCTTCTGCAAGTTCATTTGGCGTAGTGTAATAAAATGTTGTTTTTAGCGGAATGTTAAATACTACTTCTATATACATCAGGTTATTTCATCTAATTTTTTTCTAAGAATTTTAAGATCATCCCATACTGCAGCTCTGTAACTCCTGTCCCGCAACACTGCGCTTGGATGATAAGTTACAACAACAGGTATCCCTTCATAATTATAAATCCTGCCACGCAATTTGCCTATCCCATTTTCCTGAGAGGTTATTATAGCGCTTGCGATTCTTCCGACTGTAAGAATTGCTTTGGGTTTAAGCAGGGCGATCTGCCTTTTTAAAAACACCACACATTGTTCTATTTCATCAAATTGCGGATCACGGTTTCCCGGGGGCCTGCATTTAACGATATTACCTATAAAACAATTTGTTGCACGGTCAAGTGAAATCGCATTGAGCCATTTATCAAGATATTGCCCTGCGGCCCCCACAAAGGGGAGTCCCTGCGAATCTTCCTCTGCTCCGGGACCTTCTCCGATAACCATAACAAGGGGATTTAAAACACCAGTCCCCGGAACACTGTTTTTCCGGTCATTGCAAAGCCTGCAATTTTTGCACTCTGATATTTCTTTGGCTATTTTTTCAAAAGAGTCTGATTTTACATCACTGGCAGATTCATTATCCATGGACTGATCAGGAACATTTGCTGTTTTTTCCGGAATATAATATTCCCTGTTATCGCATCTGTATCCATGACTTTTTAACTGCCTGTAATCTTCAACAATATTCCATAGATCATTAATTACTTTTCTCATCTATATTCTTCCTGTCATAAACTACATAATCAAGAAATAATCCTTTTGCAGGAGCAGTTGCGCCTGCAAGAGAGCGGTCTTTGGAAATCAATATTTTTTCAAGTTCTTTCTTTCCTCCCCCACTTATATATATATCCACAATTGTTCCAATAATAGATCTTACCATTTTTCTCAAGAATCCGCTTCCTGATATTTTATACATTATAAATGGGTAAGAAGGGTAAAAAGAAGAGCTGTAAATGGTTTTAACAGGGGATACATGCTCTTCCATGGGAGCTGAAAAAGTTGAAAAATCATGTGTTCCGATCACTGCAGAAGCTATATCATTAAGAATAGTAATATCAAGTTTTTTTTCAATGTACATTGAAAACTCTTTTTCCCATGGCATAATTGAATAAATATCTGTTAATTGATATTTGTAAACTCTCTCAATAGCATCATATCTGGAATTAAAAGAGAGTCCAACTTCGCTGCTTTCAAGAATTCTTATATCATCCGGTAATAATCCGTTAATAGCAAGCGAATATTTTTCTGCAGGAATCGAAGATAGATCTGTTGTGAAATTTGCTACCTGACCTATTGCATGAACACCTGAATCTGTTCTTCCTGCTCCTGTGATCCTTGTTTCATATTTATGTATTTTTTTTAAAGCTTCTTCAATTACACCCTGGATCGTAATGCCGTTTTCCTGTATCTGCCAGCCAGCATAATTTTTCCCGTTATATGCTATTATCAACTTTATATTTCTGACTGTATTATTATCCATCAGATCATTCTTTTAGCTCATTTTTTATTTTATCAAAAAGGTTTTTGGCATTATCAAGAATCGCAGCTGGTTTATTTTTTGATGCTTTGCCCATACCAAATATTCTTGCAACTATTCTTTTTGCATTTGCAAGAGATTCTTTGCGTTCAGCTTCATCATCATCTGCTGCGTATTTGTATTGCAAATATGCTCCAATATATAAAACTCCATCATAACCGTAATTTTTATCAAGATCAGGACCAAGATTTTTTGCCCCGCCTATACCTTCAGAACCATTCTGTTCTCCCTCGATTGCCTTAATATAATAGAATGACGCCTTTCTGTAAAAAATATCAGCCATATAATCATAATTTTCAGAAGGATGTTTTGCATGAAGGTCATTGCATAACCATGCGCTTCGAAGACAATAGATGCCGCCTTTGATTGTAGGACTCATATCTTTAGAAAAAGAATCAAGCGTCATCAAAGCAAGATAATAAGAAACAACTCCTTCCATAAGAGTCCTTTTTGCCTTAAAATCCATGGCGCCAAAAACACTTTCAACAGAGGAAATTCTGTTCTCTGTATTGTCTTTAAGTTTTTCTATTTGCTGCGCTTTAATTTCTGAAAAATCAGAAGAAGAAGCAGAATAATAACACTCCGGGCATGTCATAATATAATAAATCAAAGGATGTACTTCCCCATATTTCTTTGATGGGATGTATAACCGCCTTAGTTCAACAGTAAGGTCGCCTGCATTAAGCCTGCCGCTGCCTGTCATCATTTCTTCTTTTTTGAATTTGCTGCCGCATACAGGACATTCTGTTTCGGTTTTTGCTAAAAAAGTTACTGCTTGTTTATTTTCATCATTCATATTTATTTCTCTATAATAACTACTGCCAATGCGTTATCCATTTCATGAGTAAGTGAAATATGGATTTTTGTTCCGCCTGTTTTTTCAAAAGCATCTTTTGCTTTTCCAAATAAATTGATCATGGGTTTTCCATTAATATTATTTTCGATCTGTATTTCCTTTAATGATATACCCATAAGACCTGTGCCCAATGCTTTCCCAAATGCTTCTTTTGCGGCAAATCTTGCGGCAAATCTTGCAGCTTCCACAGGTGTATTTTTTGATCCCACATTTTCGATCTCTTTTTTATGAAAATATCTTTCCATCAACAAAGGACGGAGAGTCCATTTTTTCATTCTGTCGATCCTTACAATATCTATCCCCATTCCAACAATCATTTCATCTTCCTTTTATAACTATATTAACTGTTACTGTTTCGGGAGTAAAGCCGGTAACAAGAACTTCCCCTTTTATCCCGGAAATAGAAACAATTACCGGCAGATTATATATGCCCGGGGTATCAAACTCAGAAAGATCAACATATAAATAACAATTTTCGCTATCAATAAAATTTATAATGTTTTTTTCTGCTTCAAGGTTTATGCTTCCGGTTTTAAAATCAATATCATAAACCATATTATTATTTTTCCCTTTTAATTCAATTTCAATTGGCCCAATGTTCCTGGAAACAAAGTTTTTTCCGACTTTGCCATAGAACTGCACTTCATTTCCTTCAACTATTTTAGCAAGATCATTGATCTTTTCAAGTTTTACAGGAATAACAAAGCTCTCTTTTCTGTTTTGAATATTTATATCTTCTGTTTTTATCAATGTTATTTTTTCTACAATACTTTGCGGACCTTCTATTGTTATGATATCAGGTTTGATTGAGGAATCAACTACCTCATAGTTTCCGGATGATAATCCTTTGATCACAGGAATAACAGGTACTTTTTTTACATACTTTTGTTCTATCCTGAGGCGAATTTCCGTAGGTTTTACTTTTATTTCAAGCGGATCTGCAGAAAGAGCATTGCCCCTTTTTTTTATTTTTATAGGTTCTCTGTAAAGACCGCTTTTTTCTTTAGCGCTAAAATCAACATACGCTGTTATATCTTTTTCATTTATCAAAAAGAAACTTTCGCTGCTTCCCCTTAACGATATCCTTACATCTGTAGGATGTGTATCTGCTACAACAAAATTATCGTTTAATATGATTTCAAGAGGAACATTTATATAATACTCTTCTGTTGTATTAAGTCTGTAAAAATAAAACAGAAGCACTGCAATGGCCAGTGATAATATTTTTACAGGCCAGTTGTTTATAATACTTTCGCCAATCTCTTTAATTTTCAACTTCTACCTCTTCCTGCTTTTCAAGGTTATCTTTAACGCTCAGGATTTTTTTAAGAGTTTTCTTAAGTTCATCTTTATCAAGGTCATAGTAGAGAATACCATCAAATGCAATTGAAATAGTAGATCTTTCTTCAGATACAATAAGAGCAACAGCATCTGTTGTTTCCGAAATTCCAATTGCAGCGCGATGTCTTGTTCCAAAGCTTCTTTTGATATCAAGCTGTTCGGATAATGGTAAAACACATCCAGCAGCAACTACCCTGCTTCCATGAATAATAACAGCTCCGTCATGAAGCGGAGTATCTTTTGAAAATATGGTTAATATCAGATTCGATGAAATATCTGCATTAAGTTTTGTACCGGATTCAATAATATTTTTTAGCCCCACATGACGCACAAAAACAATAAGGCATCCTCTCTTTATTGTTGAAAGAATTTCTGCAGCATTTAACACAGTGTCTATTTCACCTGATTTTGAATTTGCTGATAATTTAAAAAACTTGCTCTGCCCCACCCTTGTAAAAAGACTTCTAATTTCAGGTTGGAAAACAATTACAATTATAATTATAAATACTGTCCCTAGTTTATTCATAAGCCACAGAAGTGTTTCCAGTCTGAAAAAATAGGCTATAGCATAAATAATTCCAACAATGATTGTCCCTTTTATAAGCTGCATTGCTTTTGTGTGAAGAAGGATTTTATATACCTGATAAATGAGAAAAGCTATTGCCAGAATATCGATAAGAACTCTGAAGATTTCATAAGTATTGCGAATATTTATTATTGTATCCAACCCTTTAACACTCCTTTAAAGAATCAGCAAAACTATTGCGCTAACTTGCAGCCAGCAAGCATGAATGCTTCCAGAATCTTTATTGTATCTGAAGTTTCATTGACATCATGGACTCTTAAAATATCTGCTCCATTGATCAATGAAACAACTCCTGCTGCAAGCGATCCTGCAAGTCTTTCTTCCACATCTTTTCCTGTAATAGCTCCAATAAAAGATTTTCTGGAATGACCAATAAGAATTGGGAAACCCAGCTTTTTAAAATAATCAATATTATTTATTATTACCAGATCATCATCCACATTTTTTCCAAATCCCAATCCCGGATCTATTGTTATTTTATTCTCATCAATACCTTTTAAAATAGCATTTTTTGTTAAAATTTCAAGCTTTTGATATACCTCTGCTATTAAGGGGATACCTGTTTTATGCATGATTATTATATCACACCCTGCATCTTTTAAAACTTCTGCCATTTCAGGATCATCTTCCATGGAAGATATATCATTTATAATTGAAGCGCCCGCATTTATAGCTTCACAAGCTACTCTGCTTTTTCTGGTATCTACAGAAATGGGTATTTTTAAATTTAAAGCAATCTCTTTTAAAACAGGAATAACTCTTTTAAGCTCTTCCTGTTCATCGATATATTCAGAACCAGGCCTTGTAGATTCGCCTCCGATATCTATTATATCTGCTCCATCGGAAACCATTTTCAAAGCTGCTGCTACACCCTTTTTTATACTGTTTTTTCTGCTAAAGGGAAAAAAGGAATCAGGAGTAGTGTTAATTACTCCCATTATTAGAGGTCGGTTTTTAGCTTTTAATAATTCTCTAATAACCATTTTAAAAGTATAGATTATAAAATAGCTATACCTCAATACCTCTTGCAGAATAACAGTACTTATTTTTCTTTGTTGCCCCAATAGCCATATTTTTGCAAGAGTGATCTGAGTAATTACTGCTGTTTTTTTCAGGGTTTCATATTGTTATCTATTCGATTAATTGCTATTTTATATATACAGCAATGAGGTAATGAATGTCACTTAAAAAAATGAGAAATATCGGCATTATGGCTCACATAGATGCCGGAAAAACAACAACAACAGAAAGAATTCTTTATTATACAGGTAAAAGTCACAGAATGGGTGAAGTCGATGATGGCGCTGCAACAATGGACTGGATGGAGCAGGAACAGAATCGGGGAATTACAATAACAGCTGCTGCAACAACATGCTATTGGAATGATTTTCAAATAAACATAATTGATACTCCGGGACATGTGGACTTTACAGCAGAGGTTGAAAGATCATTAAGAGTTCTTGATGGAGCCATTGCTATATTCTGCGCTGTTGGTGGTGTTGAACCTCAATCAGAGACTGTATGGAGACAAGCGGATAAATACCATGTTCCGCGTATTGGTTATATAAATAAAATGGACAGGGTTGGTTCTGATTTTTTTAATGTTCTTGATGAAATTCAGGAGAAGCTTGGAGGGAATCCTGTTCCAATGAATATCCCGATAGGAAGCGAAAATAATTTTGAAGGCATTATAGATATTATTAATAAAAAAGAGCTTAGATGGGATAAAGATAGCAGCGGCAGTGTAATAGTTGAATCAGAAATAGAAGGTACAAGAACAGGGCTTTATGAATATTGGAAGGAGAATCTTTTAGATAAAGTTTCATCATTTTCCGAAGAAATCACAGATCTATACCTTACAGGCGAAGAGGTTCCCATAGATGTTTTAAAATCTGCAATAAGAAAAGCAACTATTGAAGGAAAAATATTGCCTGTGTTTACAGGCGCTTCTCTTAAAAATGTCGGAGTACAGCCTCTTCTCGATGCAGTTATTGATTATCTTCCTGCGCCAGACGATGTAGTGCCAGCCATAGGGCATCATATAAAAACTGATAAAGAAACCAGTGTTCCATGCAAAAAAGAGGGGCAGTCTCTTGGACTTGTATTTAAAATACAGTCTGATAAAGATGCAGGAACTTACCACTTTGTACGTATTTATTCAGGTACTTTTAAAAATGGATCAAGCATAGTTAATATTGGAAAAGGGAAAAAAGAGAGAATCAATAGAATATTAAGAATGCACTCAAATAAATCAGATAATATCGATTCACTTTCTGCAGGGGATATAGGGGTTTTTATAGGTCTTAAATTTTCACAAACAGGAGATACTTTGGGGCTGGATAGTTTTCCCATTCTCCTTGAAAAAATGGATTTCCCGGTACCTGTAATATCAATAGCAATTGAGCCAAAAACAATATCAGACAGAGACAGATTAAAAGAAGTTCTTGATATACTTTCAAAAGAAGACCCCACATTTTCTGTAAATGAAAATGAAGAGACTGGGCAGCTTGTAATTTCAGGTATGGGAGAGCTGCATCTTGATGTTCTTGTCACACGCATAATTGATGATTTTAAGGTCGAAGCAAATATCGGGAATCCGCAAGTCTCATACAGGGAATCAATAACTCAGGAAATAATTCATGTTGAAAAATTCCAGAAAGTCATAGCAGGCAACGAAAACAGGGCAGAGCTTACAATAAAAGTCGTTCCATCCAAAAGAGGCGCGGGAAATTCCCTTAATACAGAAGCAATAAGAAAAGATATTCCAAAAGAGATACTGGAAGCAATAACAAGTGGAATTGAAGGCAGTTTTAACGCAGGTATTTGTTTTGGATATCCTATCGTAGATGTTGAAGTAACGGTTTTATCTATAAACTATAGTGAAACATTTTCAACGCCATTTGCTTTTGAAGCTGCGTCTGTAATGGGATTTGATGAAGCGTGTAAAAAGGCTGCCCCTATACTTCTAGAACCAATAATGACTGTAGACATTATGACACCAAAAGAGTATGTGGGAGATGTAATAAGCCAGGTCACAATGAGAGGCGGAATAGTTGAAAGCCTTGAAAGCAGAACAAGTATTGAACATATAAAAGCTCATTCTCCTCTTGTTAAAATGTTTGGCTATTCAACTTCTCTCAGAAGTTCAACACAGGGAAGAGGAACTTTTTCCATGGAATTCTCTCATTTTGCTAAAAAGAACTAATCTTTTATAATGACATTTTTAAAATAAAAGGAATGCTCTCCCTCTACTTGGCAAATAAACCTCAATTTTCGTTAAAATCAGGGATATAAAACCATATAAGAGCAATTTTTGTTGACAACTGCAAATACCAAAGCTATGATAGTAAAATTAAATTGATAATTTCTAAAAGAACAGGAGCCTTCTTATATGAGTTATTCAACCGATTCTATCAAAAATACAGTTATTATTGGACATGGAAATACCGGAAAAACATCACTTCTGGAAAACATTCTGTTTACAGGCGGAAAAATAGCTAAAGCTGAAACAATTGAAAGCGGAAAAACTGTAAGCGATTGTGCAGATGAGGAAATTGAAAAGAAAATTTCTATCTATTCTACTCTTTCAAATATTGAATGGAATAATAAAAAGCTTAATTTTATAGATACTCCGGGATCAGGAGATTTTATAGGTGAAGTAATTTCCGGGTTCAGAGCATGCCAGTCAGCGCTGGTCGTTGTAGGTTGTGACTCAGGAGTTCAGATCGAAACAATAAAACTATGGAGAAATCTTGATAAAAGAAATATGTCCAGAGTTATCTTTATTAATAGATGCGATAAAGAAAAAGCAGATTTCAAAGCAGCTCTTAATGATCTTAAAACAAAATTTCAGAAAACATTTGTGCCCATTGCGATTCCAATCGGTATTGGCCCTGCATATAAAGGCATTGTAAATTTGCTTGAAGGGAAAGCATATATAAAACCTGAGAGCGGAAAAAAAGAAGAAAATTCAGCAATCCCTTCTGATATGGCTAAAGAAATTGAAGAATATAAAGCTTTGATGATAGAAGCAGCTGCAGAAGGCGATGATTCAGTAACTGAAAAATATCTTGAAAATGGAACACTTACAGATGCAGAGATAATCCTTGGGCTTACAGCAGGATTAAGAAGCAATAAAATAATTCCAGTGCTTTGCGGAGCAGCAACCCAAAACTCAGGCATAACCTCTCTTCTTAATTTTATAAGCTCAGTATCTCCAACACCGGATGCAAGAAAAGAGTATATTAAAAAAGATAATGAAGAAGAAAGAGAAATTACTATAGATCCTTCTGCTTCTCCATCGTTATTTGTTTTTAAAACAAGCATTGACCAGTTTTCCGGTAAACTTTCCTATATAAAAGTTATAACAGGAGTTATAAAAACAGATACAGAATTATATAACACCCGTGAAGCTAAAAAAGAAAAAGTTGGAAAGATTTTTACAGCTTTAGGAAAAAAGCTGGAAGAAGTTAAAGAGCTTTGCGCAGGAGATATAGGCATTGCAATAAAACTTCCTGCTGCTATTACAAATGATACACTTCGCACGCATGACAATCCTGAGCCATACAGGCATATGAGAATTCCCAATCCTATTTATTCAATATCTGTTTCTGTAGAAAATAAAAAAGATGAAGATAAGATAAATCAGTATTTTCATAAAGTTGCTGAAGAAGACTTAACATTCCAGATAAAATTTAATCCTGAAACAAAAGAATCAATAGTATCAGGAATGGGAGAACTCCATATAAATATGATCCTGGATAAAATAAAAGAGAAACAGAAAATCGCTGTCCAGACAAAACTCCCGCAAGTCGCATACAGAGAGACAGTAACAAAAAAAGCATCTGGCAGTTACAGGCATAAAAAGCAGTCTGGCGGACATGGACAGTTTGGAGAAGTACACTTTGAAGTATCTCCGATCGAACGGGGAAAACATCTCTCTTTTATCAATACGATCAAGGGAGGCGCTGTTTCAAAAGGTTATATTCCGGGAATAGAAAAAGGTATTGCAGATGGAATGCAGGAAGGAGTTCTTGCATGGTATCCAGTTGTGGATATTGAAGTTAATCTCTTTGATGGAAAAGAGCATGATGTAGACTCTTCTGAAATGTCATTCAGGCTTGCTTCAAAAGGTTGTCTTAAAGCTTGTCTTGAAAAAGCTTCCCCTACTCTTCTTGAGCCCATAATGAAACTTACTGTTTATAGCGATGAACAGTATCTTGGCGATATACTTTCAGATTTAAGTTCACGCAGAGGTAAAGTATTAGGACAGGATTCAATTGCAGGAGGAATCCAGGAGATAAAGGCAGAAGTTCCGGAAGCAGAATTACTTAAATATGCAATTGATTTAAAATCCATTACATCAGGAACAGGTTCTTTTGAAGTTGAGTTTGACCACTACTTCCCGATTTCGGGCAAGATCGCAGAGACTGTTATCAATGAGGCAAAAGCAAGAAGATCAACAACAGCTGCTGCTGCAGAGTAAAACTCTTATTGAATTTGATTTTATTCAAGACCGGCATTTTAACAAGTGCCGGTTTTTTTATTTTTTTACAAAAAAAGATTCGAATATTTCATGATCCTTTTTTAATCCTTTTCTTTCAAAAGCTGTTTCAGCTCTCCATGGAATCATGTCTTCATATTTTTCTTCCTGCTGATTATGTCCGCAAGGAATAAATTTTTCAAAAGGGGAATAAAGAGAGGGAAAAGACCGGAAAACCTCCTGCATCTGCATGCCATAATCTTTCCAGTCAGTTACTGCATATATATAACCGCCTGATTTTAGTTTATCTATAAGTTTTTTTGTAAAATCTGTATT
>Ga0123353_10004882_pt1 | contig 17436 bp, 16 predicted proteins | sample TergutLab28metaG_3_FD_92763 | JGI IMG/M metagenome (GOLD analysis project Ga0123353, IMG submission 92763) | Labiotermes labralis P3 segment gut microbial communities from Petit-Saut dam, French Guiana - Lab288 P3 | ecosystem: Host-associated > Arthropoda: Insects > Digestive system > Gut ...
ATGCTCCGGTTCCAAGAAAATATGCACGGTTGGGGCTTCACCGGCGCGATGTGCCTTGTACCGCACTTTGTTGATAACGATGCGTATTTGGCGTTTTATGAAAGCGGACAGCTTGCACTCAGATTAAATCTCGCCGGCGGGCAGTATGAACCGGGATGGGATTTTGACGAGATTATCGGCGGAGCTGCACGGTGGCGCGAATCACTCAGCGGTAATGAGCTATTGAAAGTGTCGTCGATTAAATTCTTCGCCGACGGTGTTGTCGAGGGCATGACAGCCTATCTTTCTGAACCCTATGACGATGCCGCCGGTCTTGAGCCCGGTTTTAGATCGGATTTTAATTGGGATGTTGAGGAATTAAAGGACATTACCGCACGGACGGTTGCGGAGGGTTTTCAGTTATACATTCACACAATCGGCGACGCAGCAACATCGGAAATGATGAATATTCTGGAATACATTAAAGCCCAAAACCCGAATACCGACCACAGAACCGTATTCGCGCATTTGCAGCTTGTCAGTGACAACGATAAAGCGAGGATGGGTCGCATGGGTGTTATTGGCAATACGCAGCCGTTTTGGCATATCCGCGCGCCGGGATGGTTTGATGAAGTTGAGTTGATTTTATTGGGCGAGAAGCGCGCCATGACGATGTATCCAGTCCGCAGCTTGATTGACGCCGGGGTTACGGTTACGTTTTCCGGCGACCACCCCGTTACCGCGAACAACAATCCGTTTTGGGCGATTGAGGCTGCTGTAACACGCAATCTGTACACCGGCGAGTTCGGTGTTCCCGACATCACCGATATAGACGACCCTACATGGTTGCTGAACCCCGCCGAACGCGTTTCGGTGAAGCAAGCCATTGAAGCGTACACAATCAACGGAGCATACCAATTATTCCGTGAAAACGAGATTGGCTCGATAACCATCGGCAAACGCGCGGATTTCATTGTTGTTGATTTAGATATTCTCAATATCAATCCGCTTGATATAAGCGAAACTCAGGTTAATATGACCTTCTTCAATGGAAAAAGGGTACGGTAAATTACGAGGGGATGAGCGGTAATGAGAACCTAGGGAAATAGACGTTTCATGATTCAAAATGTCGATTTCCCTTGGCAACGCCGTCCATGCTACGCTTGACAGAATTGAAGATCATAACGACAATTCCCCTTGATAAAGTTCAAACCAGAATGTGCTGCCTTTGCCAATCTCTGATATAACTCCGCACGACCCTCCATGCAAATCAATAATCTTTCTTACAATAGACAAGCCCAGACCCGTGCCTGTTACGGCTCGTTTGTGGGCTTTTCCGCTTTTGTAGTACCTGTCCCAGATATAAGGCAGTTCATCCTCGGAAATGCCCTCGCCATGATCTGTAACAGAAACCCTCACACCCGTTTCCGATGACGAGATATCAACAAGCACTTTGCGGTCTTCACCCGAGAAGTTGATGGCATTTACAAGAAGGTTATAGAAAGCTCTGTCAATTTTCATCTCATCCGCATTTACGTATAAATCGTCGCCGTGTGTGAAAGTGATATCATAGCCTTGATTTACCAAAAGCTCTCGAAGCCGCTCGATTGTTTGACCGATGTTCGCCGTTAGATTAAAGTGGGTAATATCCGGTTGCTCCATGCCTGCTTCAAGCTTTGATATATCTAAAACATCATTTAATAAACCTGTCAGACGTTTTGTTTCTTCCATGATGACTTCTGTTTGTTCCGGTGTAATATCTTCAGGAAAATCATGCATCATTTCCGAGTAGCTGTAAATCAGTGAAATCGGCGTCCGTAAATCATGCGAAACATTCGCAAGCAGTTCACGACGCAAAGCCTCCGCTCGCCCAAGCTCAACTGCGGTAGTATTGAGAGTTTCTGAAAGATCGACAATTTCGGAAAAACCCTTACCGGTAAACCTTGTATCATAGTTACCCTTCGCCAAGTTCTTTGCGGAGGAATTAATAACCTCGATAGGCTTGGAAATCCTCTTGGCGATAATAATGGCAAGAACAGCCGAAAGTAATATCATAATTGCCGAAATCGCGTAAAACTGGTAGAGCAGGGTAGTGGTTGTTGCAAAAACAGGGGTTAGTACCGCATTTATTATGACGGCTCTGTCTTCGGCAAGCCGTACATATACAAATGACTCAACATTATCGCGGTCATTCATTCGTCTGCTCCGATTTCTTCTTGAGGAGGATTGACTGCCTTGCTGCCTCCCGGACTGTCCTGAAGACGGCTCCCGGTCAGGTCGATTGTTGGATTGATTTTCAGACGATTGTTCTGATTGATTTGAGGACCTTCCGCTTCCTGAATGTGTGAAGTTAAACTGAAAAAACTCTCCACCGCTTCTTTGTGCGGAAGCAATAAGACCGATGTTTTCATGCTCATGGCGTATGTTCGGGCGGGAACGGTTCAGTAAACTGACACCGTCAAAGTCTACTATATCCGCAATGAAATCACCGGCTCGGGAGAGTTCCGCGACAATTTCTTCAATATCATCATCGTATAAATGCTCAACGATAACAGCTACGTCGCTTCTGGTCTCTGCTATGCGTATACGTCTGTAAAACTCATCCAAAAGGGCTATTTGGAACAACCAAAGAATTATAAGCAAAAGAATACAAAAGCCTAATAAAAACCCGAAAATTCTCCACTTTAATTTTATCTTACTTAAGAATTTGCTCAACCCCTTGTTCCTCAATTCTCTTCAAATCTGTATCCCAAACCCCGCAGTGTCTTAACTAAGCGTCCGTATTGTCCAAGTGCTTTTCGCAATAACTTCATATGTGTATCCAGAGTCCTGTCATCTCCGAAATAGTCAAAACCCCAGACCTCGGTCAGGATTTTTTCTCTTGATAAAGCGATACCTTTGTTTCTTATTAGTAAAAAGAGTAAGTCATATAGTTTAGGGGATAAATCTATTTGTTTACCGCTAATCGTGACTTTATGTGCCGTCATATCCGCAAGAAACTCATCTTTTTCGAAAACTACATGTTTATTTTGTTCCGCCCCTTTGCCTGTCCGTTTTAATATTGCAGCTATACGGAGCATAAGCTCCTTTGAGGAAAATGGTTTAACGACATAATCATCCACTCCAAGCTCAAAAGCCAGCACCTTGTCATACTCTTCACCCCTTGCCGAGAGCATTATCACAGGCACATCGGAAAACTCACGGATTTTTTTGACTGCTGAAAAACCGTCCATCACCGGCATCATTATGTCCATAACGATAACATCGAAGTTTTCGCCTCTGCATGCTTCAATCGCATAGATTCCATCATCGGCTTCCACGACTTCGTGTCCCTCAAACTCCGCATACTTTCTTATAACAGCACGTAACCCCGGTTCATCATCACATATAAGAATTTTTGGCATCCTAAAATCTCCAATGAAGTAATTATTATCTTATCATAACATATTAGGGGCTTGCTTGGAAGCTAAACCCAAGGGCTTGCATAGAAGCAAGCCCCGGATAGCATTTAGTTATTCTCTTCAGATTTCTCTTCTCTGTTTCTACTGCCTCGCCTGTCTCTTGATGAGAATGGATATTCGCCGCTTTCAAGACCCGCTAATTTTTCATCATATTCCTCTTGAGTAATACTTCCGTCGGCAAGACGTTGCTCAAGCCGTTCTTTTGCATTTGCAAGTCGCTCTGCTCTTTGATCATCTGTGAGTTCTGCGCGTTCAACGTTTCTATCTCTGCTTCGACCGCTTCTGCCGGAGAACTGATATTCACCACTGTCTATTGCTGCGATTCTTTCATTAAACTCATCCTGAGTTATTCTACCGTCATCAAGACGCTGCTGCAGCCGCTCACGTGCGTGTTCTTCTCTTTCCGCAATTTGCTCTTCAGTAAGCTCAACCCTTACTCGGTTTCTGTCTCTACCTCCGTCTCTGCCTCTTGCAGAAGCAACGTTTGTAACTATAAGAGCTGTTGACAATCCTGCGATTACGAATACTGATATCCCTGTTATTATAACTACTTTAATGTTTCTCTTCAAAAAAATCATTATTTTTGTCATTTTGGAAACTCCTTTCTTTTACTGCCGTTATAATTAATGTTTGTTAATTTTTTTCCCGTCCGTCACGGATATTCCACATGTGTCATTGATTACACTATAAGCCCGTTGTCTGAACTTTAGCTGAACATTGATTGAAAACTGACTGAAAAGTAATTGCTCAATGGATTTCCTCTGATCAATTACTAAAAAAGCCCCCTTCCATGGAAGGGGGTGGCTCGCAGAGCCGGGGGTTGTCTTAAATTTCTATACAAACCGGTTAAACTACACGTTTAGCACCAAACCATGTTCTTACTCTGCTTGGACTGCTAAGGCTGGTTATAATTACACCAACATCAGTGCCGGATGCATGTACAAATCTGCCGTCTCCGATGTAAATGCCGACATGCGTTACACTGTGACCGTTATTTGAAAAGAAGACCAAATCTCCGGGTACCAGCTCCGATCTGTCTATATGAGTACCATTATCCCTATACTGCCCCGATGCTGATCTGGTTAATCGTACACCAAACTGCCGCATAACATATGAGACAAGACCCGAACAATCAAATCCGGTAGAAGGAGAAGAACCGGCCCAGACATATCTGTGACCAACATAACTGACTGCATAATCTGCAATCTGTTGACCTAATGCACGATTCGGGTTAGGCGCAGATCCGGTCGACGTTACCTGTGTGCTTCCGGGTGCAGCAGCTTCTGTGCGGGAAATAATAGCCATAAGGTCTGAACGTACATATCCGGTATGATTTCCATGCTCGACCTTATACCAACCGTTGTTAATTCCGATAATGTTCATTACCGTGCCTTCCCGATGTGATGCCAGCACACTGCTTGAAGTACTGGGTCTTGCACGCATATTTACGACACTTCCCGTAATAGCTCCGCTTTTATTAAAATTCGCGGCTTCACGGATACGCTCAAGAAATGTCACATTCATATAACCTATTGTGCCGTGGAAATTGACTTTATGCCATTCACTGTTGGTGCGTTCAATAATTACAACTATATCATCGCGGTTTGCATGTGTAAGAACCGAATGGTCAAGCCCCGGTCCCGAACGAATTCGCACATTCGTACCGCCTACATTCGCGGCACCCCAAGCGATAGTACCGCTTGCGGATGCTGATAGGGGGAGCATCGATGCAATAGTAACAATAAGTAATAAGGTTACAATAAGTTTCTTTGCGAGTTTCATAGGTCAAATCCTTTCGGTCAGTAACTATGCAAGACGTCTGTTACCTGAAACGCTTGCCCTCAGACGGGTGTGATAGGGGGGAGTAAACAGGAGTAGTTTCGTGGTATCAGCCTGCGGCCAATGCTCTTTCCAGCCAGACAGCGGCAACATCCATTGCCTCATATAAGCTGGTTTTGTCACTTTTTTTAACAACCCTGTCGCGCGATTTTAAATCCGGGTCGGTATATTGCAGTTGTACATGAACTCGTGAAGCCATGTTTAAGTCATCCAGTGCTTTTGTTTCTGTTACCTGGAGCATAATAATATACTTATCCGACATACTTCCGTAATAAATAATATTATCTTTTCTTCTTAAAGGATGCCCCTTATACTCCAAAGGCAGTTTTTTCCCTTTTGCTGCAGCAGCCATAAATAAATACTCCTGTCAGAAATTTGTAACTGAATTGTAACACATTGTATCCTAATTGTCAACACCCTTATCCCGCAGCGGAAAATATCAACATATTGTTGCAGAAACAATAAATATATGGTATCCTGCACACAATATGTTGATATTTTACTATAATTAATATTACGATCGAGGGAGAATTATTATGGATGATAATTACATTTTAAGTCACGTAGACCACACATTACTGGCACCGACAGCAGCATGGAGTGAGATACAAAAACTATGTAACGAAGCAATCATGTATAAAACCGCATCGGTCTGTATACCGCCCTGTTATGTTAAGCTCGTGCGGGAAACATTTCCAGATATTGTTATATGCACAACTATCGGTTTTCCGCTCGGTTACGATGTTCTTGCGACAAAAGCACTTGCAACACAGGCGGCTGTGGAAAGCGGGGCAGATGAAATTGATATGGTCATTAACATTACGGATGCCAAAAACAACAATTTTGAAGCTATCAAAACCGAAATACAAGTTCTTAAGCAGATTGTAGGGATGAGAATCCTAAAAGTAATTATAGAGACCTGCTATCTAACAGAAACTGAAAAAATCAACCTTTGCAAAGCAGTAACCGAAGCAGGAGCAGACTACATAAAAACATCAACAGGATTTGGCACGGCAGGAGCAACGCTTGAAGACATCAACCTCTTCAAAGCGCACATAGGTCCTGATGTAAAAATGAAAGCTGCCGGGGGCATCCGCACAAGAGAGGATATGATCGCATTTCTGGAAGCAGGCTGCAGCCGTCTTGGAACCAGCTCTGCTGTAAAAATCCTGAAAGAAGGAAAAAGCGAAGGTTATTAACGTTGCCCCTTATCATACGGTTGACCGACTGCCTTTGGAGCTTGTGTATTTTTTGATGTAAACGCAAGCAATATCAATGTAGCGATATAAGGAGCCATATTGTAGAACGACGCCGGTATACCTAAGTTTAGAAGAAATGGTATGCCGGTAAAGCTATTGGCGACAGTTTGCATAATTCCAAAGAAGAAAGCAGCGAACAGAATTCTCTTTGGCTTCCATGCACCAAAAATTAATACAGCAAGAGCTAAGAACCCATACCCTGCTACAGAGCCGCCGAAGCGGGTGGAAATTGGAATAATCCAAATAAGACCGCCCATTCCCGCCAGAGCTCCGGAAATCAGGACTCCTGCATACCGGACTTTAGCAACATTGACACCGACGGAATCTGCTGCTTGCGGATGTTCACCACAGGCACGCAATCGCAGCCCAAACTTTGTTTTATACAAAACAAAAGCCGAAATACCGAAGATTAGAAAACCTAAATACGTTGTAATGTAAGTTCGTTGAAAGAGCAGAGGTCCGAGAATCGGTATATCACCTAACAAGGGGACACTAGCGATCCTAAATTGATTAATAAAGGGGACGTGCTGCTCATGTAAATAAAATACCGCGACATAAATCGCAAAAGCCGGAGCAAACATGTTTATAGCAATACCGCTTATGATTTGATTTGCTTTCAGGTTGATTGCCGCGAATGCGTGCAGCAATGCAATAACTATCCCTGTTATCATTGCTACCAGCAGCGCGAGCAGTAAAATCCCATGATCCGTCACTCTTTCGGGATTTTGAAAAATATTCAAGAACAATACACCGGTAAATGCGCCCATTACCATCTTACCTTCAAGGGCTATATTTACAACGCCGGATCTCTCCGAAAACATACCACCCAATGCGACAATCAAAAGAGGAATCATAAAAAACATCGTATTTTGAAGTATGAAATAAAACATATCCATATTCTATTACTCCTTTCTTTTAAAGAATAACGTGCCGAGATTGTTCTTAACCAAAAGTACAAAGGCGCAGAAGTAAATTATCACGGAGATTACGATTTGTACAAGCTCCAGAGAAAACCCGAAAGGTTGCATTCGAGCTCCGCCTAAAAACAGATATGAAACAAATATCCCGGAGAAAATTACACCAATTGGATTTGTTAGCCCGAGAAATGCCACAGAAATACCCGTAAACCCTTCTGCTGCCAACACCGGCATAGCATTCATGGAAAGACCCGTGCCGTTCATAAAGTTAAGTGCTCCGCCAACACCGGCAATAGCTCCGCATATCATCATGGAGCGGACAATATTAGTATTTTGATTTATACCTGCATACTTTGCAGCGTCTTTATTAAAGCCGCAGGCTTTAAGCTCATATCCGAATTTTGTTTTGTCTAAAATAATGTAGACAAGAACCGCAATCAAAATGGCAATTACAATACCGGCATTGACAGCAGAAGACCTGTATCCGGTGCCTAAAGGCTCTCTAAAAATCACATCCAGTCCCAGAGTTGGCAAGTTGGAATCATCGGGGAGAAGTACAGTAGTAGTCCGGCCTAAATCGAATATTGTGTTTTGGATAGTGTAGCTTATCAAGTACATCCCTATATAGTTTGTCATTATAGAGGTGATAACCTCATGTACATTGCGGTAGGCCTTTAGCAGTCCCGGAATCGCTCCCCATACGGCTCCTGCTAATGCCGCTCCCAGAATTGAGCAAATGATGCGTAGTGCCGGGGGTAAGAATGTAAACTGTACACCGATATAGATTGCGACAAAGCCGCCAAAAGCAAACTGACCGGCAGCACCTATATTAAATAACCCGGTTTTGAAAGCAAAAGTAACTGATAAACCTGTCAGTATGATAGGGGTTGCACCTAACAGAACATCGCCAATATTCCGCATAGAACGTGACCCGAATGACAGCATTGTCCAAAACGCCGGGAATGCACGCTCGACATCACTGACCAACAGAACAATCAGCCCTATAGCAAGACCGGCAATTATGACAACGAGGGTGGATAAAAAGCTTAGCAAACCATCACGTTTCATACAACCACCTCATCTCTTTTTGCTCCGGACATATACAGTCCAAGCTCCGCGAATGTTACATTTTTAGGGTCGACATCTGCAACAATCTCCCCTTCATACATAACCAGTATGCGGTCACTGACGTTCATAACCTCGTCAAGTTCCAAAGATACTAAAAGAACTCCGGCACCGCTACTGCGGGCTTTTACGATCTGTGCGTGAATATACTCAATAGCACCGACATCCAATCCTCTTGTCGGCTGTACTGCTACGAGCAGTTTAGGATTCATATCAAGCTCTCTTGCGACAATTGCCTTTTGCTGATTGCCGCCCGATAAGCTCCTTGTGGGTGTATGTGACCCTTCGCCGCTGCGGATGTCGTATTTTTCTATAAGCATATCGCTGTAACTGTAAATTTCGTTAAATCGCAGAAAACCGAAATTTTGGAACTGCGGTGTGTAATACTTCTCTAGTATCTCGTTGTATGCAAGACTATAATCGAGAATCAGACCATGACGGTGTCTGTCCTCCGGGATGTGAGAAATACCTGCCTTGCTGCGCGTTCTTATAGGTACATGAGTAATGTCCTTACCGCAAAGGTTTACAGTTCCGCTGTCGGCTGGCTCTATACCGGTGATTGCATAAACCAGCTCCGATTGCCCGTTTCCGTCAATGCCGGCGATACAGACTATCTCTCCAGCACGGACATTGAATGAAACATTACTGACAACAGTTTTGTGGTGGGCTTTGCTTTTAACGGTTAAGTTTCTCACCGCCATAACTACGTCACCGGGTTCAATTACAGGTTTTTCAACCACGCGGCTGACTTTTCTGCCTACCATCATTTCCGACAGTGTTTCCACATCAGTGGATTCTACATCAACTGTTCCGATTAATTTGCCTTTACGCAGAACGGTACATCTGTCTGCTACGCGTTTAATTTCGTCAAGCTTATGAGTTATAAAGAGTATCGACTTCCCTTCGGATATCAGTTCCTTCATAATACTCATCAGCTCATCTATTTCTTGCGGTGTCAGCACCGCAGTCGGTTCATCAAAAATAAGTATTTCATTTTCGCGGTACAGCATTTTCAGTATTTCTACACGTTGCTGCATACCGACGGTAATATTTGATATAAGCGCATCAGGGTCTACACTGAGCCCGTATTTTTCTGAAAGTGAAACAACTCTGCTTCGAGCTTCATCCATGCTGAGTATCCCGTATTTCGTTGTCTCAACGCCTAATACAATGTTTTCCAGTACAGTAAAGTTGTGCACAAGCTTAAAATGCTGGTGCACCATTCCTATACCATATCTTGTGGCGTCATTTGGCCCTGTTATGCTTATTTTTTCTTCATTTTTATATATTTCTCCGGATTCGGCAGTATATAGACCAAATAGGACACTCATAAGAGTTGATTTACCTGCGCCGTTTTCCCCTAAAAGTGCATGGATCTCACCTTTCCGTAGTTGCAGGGTTATGTCATCGTTTGCGATAATACCCGGAAATAGTTTCGTGATGTTCCGCATTTCAACAATATACATAATACACGTTGCCTCTTATTCACTGCTGTTTTATTTTTTTTGTAACATGGGAGTGCGGGAAACTGCTAAAATTAACAGTTTCCCGCGTTGTCTCTGATTAGCTAATGAAGTTTACTGTGACGTCAGTAATGGTAATTAAATCGTTTGGATTTGTCGAGCCGCCTTCCGGAGGCAGTGTTGTAGAAACCACGATGCTTCCATTAGCCAGTTGTGCGTAAATAGCATTGTACTGTGCTTCCGTGAAATTTGAAAATCTTGAAGAACTCATCGGAAGTGCTACACCGTTAACGGCTGCATCATACACTAAATCACTACCGCCGCGAAATGTTCCGCCAACGAATTCGGTCAGCATATCATTAACCGATACAGCAAGTGCTTTCATTGCAGAGGTGATTACGCGAGGGGATGCACCCGATTGGTCAACGTCAACCCCTACTACCCAAGTGTTTGCATCTTCTGCCGCAGTTATTACTGAGAATCCCGCACCGCCTGCTGCTGCGAAAATGACTTCTGTTCCGCCTGCATACCAGGAGCCTGCCATTGTTGTGACACCCGGATCCGGTGCAAATCCGCCGATGTAGTGGTAGTTGATTGTTACTTCACCGGCTGCAAGACCGAGTTCATTTGCTGCAAACTCAGCACCCTCAATGAAGCCATGCCCGAAACGGACAACAGCAGGAACGGCCACGCCGCCCATAAATCCAAGGTCTCTGAAGCCGTCCATAACAACTGCATATCCTGCTAAGAAGCCTGATTGCTGTTCTGCGTAAAGGATAGATACTGTGTTTGCGGCTGTCGGACCGGGATCGGGACGTGTGTCAAGAACGACAAACTTTGTGTCCGGGAACAACCCTGCAGCAGTGTGTACAGATGCTGCAAAGTGGAAGCCCGGAAGGATCAGTATGTCTGCTCCCCATGAAATTGCATCAGTCATAACATCAACACGTGCGTCATTGTCTGCTGCATGTGCCTGGAAAAAGTTTGCATGCTCAGCAGGGTCGAGACCCTGGTCTCTCAGAAAGCTGAGTATGCCATTCCATGAACCTTCGTTAAAAGAGCCGTCGAATTGGATAGATTCGGGACCATGTGCTACCAGAGCAACTTTAATGTCGTCCGAGGCATCTGAGCCTGCGCCGTTTCCGTCTGCGCAAGCAGCAACCATCGCTGTCAAAAATATGGCAGCTAATACAAGGGCTAAAATTTTCTTCATATAAGTATAACCTCCAAAAATATATTTCATAAACGGGCAAAATCACTATTAAGATTATTTGTCCCGTAGATGACGAAAGTTCACAGAGTCTTGTAAACAAGCTTCAGAATATTGTACCTTTCTGTAACTTTTGTGTCAAGATAATAAAGTTAAAAAAAAGGTTAATTTAGGTGAAGAATAGTTACAAAAAACCATGGGTAGAATTTTATTGCGAAACACCTGATATTTCAATTGCCATTTTTAACAAGCAGTGGTAGTATTTCAGTATTACTAAAAGTCTGGAGAAATAACCATATGGAAGCTTTATACCACATAGGTTTCGGCGATGATCATGGTGCAGGGTATGTCTTGCTGCCGGGTGATCCGGGAAGGGTCGAAAAAATTGCAGGATATTTAGACAATCCGCGATTTTATTGTCAAAACAGGGAGTATACAACATGGCTTGGTGAACTGGAAGGCAAAACAGTAATGGTCATGTCAACAGGAATGGGAGGCCCGTCAACGGCTATTGCTGTTGAAGAACTCGCCCAAACAGGCGTACATACCTTTATCCGCATTGGAACATGCGGCGGAATGGCTGAGAATGTTATTGGCGGCGATGTCGTAATAGCGACAGGTGCTATAAGACAAGAAGGAACAAGCAGGGAATATGTCCCCATCGAATTTCCTGCGATTGCAGACCTCACTGTCACAAACGCACTTGTTTAAGGTGCAAAAAACATCGGAGTAACATGGCATGCAGGTGTCGTCCAATGCAAGGACTCCTTCTACGGTCAGCACTCTCCCGACAGAATGCCTGTAGGGGAGGATTTACAAAAAAATTGGAGAGCCTGGATAAAAGCAGGATGTTTAGCATCGGAGATGGAAAGCTCAACTCTCTATATTGTCGCTCAGGTTTTGAGAGTAAGATCAGGCTGCGTACTAAGTACTGTGTGGAATCAGGAACGCGCTGCCAAAGGTCTGAGCAATCCGGAAGTTCACGACACAACCCTTGCTATAAAAACAGCCGTTGAAGCAGTGAGGATTTTGCTGGGTGAATCTTAGTTAATAAAAAGCCCCCTTCCGAGGAAGGGGGTGGCTCATAGAGCCGGGGGTTGTCTTTAACCTTATTTCGCTTTCTTACTCCTTCTCCAGAAGAATATACCTGTACCCGTTCCGAGCGGTGCCAGTGCTCCTAAGCCAATCCAGAGAAACAGGTTGTCATTGCCGGTACTTGCCACATATACGGTGCTGTCTGCTGTGTGACTGCCGTCAAGTGTGGTAACGGTGATTATTGCTGTGCCGGGTGCAACTGCAGTAACTACGCCATGTCTGTCAACTGTAGCGACAGATGTGTCGCTTGATGACCATCTCACTGTTGTAACATCAGCATTTTCGGGATATATATTTGCTATTAATACTTCATACTCGTCAACAAGGAGGTATAATGCATCTCTGTCCAGAGAGACGCCTGTTACAAATATGACTTCTTCCTCAGGCGTCAGAGCTCTGATTGTTGCGACCTCGCCGGTACCGGCAGCATTGACGGCACGTACCATAAAGGTATATTCCGTATCACTGTTGAGACCGGTAAATGTATGTGAATATGTTCCATTAGCTTCAATCCAAAGTGTGACAACGTTATCTGATACCTGATATCCGATTATATCATTGCCGCCATCGTTTTCGGGAGCGTTCCAAATAAGTTCCACTTGATTATCGCTGACGATCGTGTCGAGATTGGCTGGTGCATCCGGTGTTGTTATAACTGAAACCGGGACAACATCACTTGTAATGGAAGCGGTTGTTCTGCCATTAACATTATTATTAGTATTTGTAATAATAACATAATAATATCTTACCCCCAAAGCACTTGTCGGCGGCGCAAAGGTAGCTCCGGTTTCACCGTTGATTGCCGTTCCACCTGTGTTGCTGTTAGTATCGTTTCTGAACCATTGGTAGCTGAGCGTTCCGTTATCGGTGATTCGAGCGGTTACCGAAAGCAATGAGCTTCCGCCGATTGTTATAATATCACTCCCGGGCTGGTTAGCGATGTACGGTACTTGAGCATTGACCAGTTGATTTACCGTAACTCTGGCTGTGCTGCTGACAACGTTTGCTGTAATGCTGTTTGATACATTGTTGTTCGTGTTTGTGACTACAGCATAGTAATAAACAGTTCCTTCGCGAGTGGTAGGGGGAGTGAAGGTTCTGGAGGTGGCTCCCTGTATCAAGGTGCCGCCGGTATTGCGGTTTTCCGTGTTACTGAACCATTGGTAACTAAGGATTCCGCCGTCTGTGATTTCGGCAGTAACAGATAGGGTGGCGGGGGTATTAAGAGTAACCGTTGCATTTCCGGGTTCATTTACGATTACAGGCCTTTGTGCGTTTGTAACATCATTTACCATGAGTGTAGCAACATTTGAGAAAACTTCAGATACACTGTTTGTTGCAACAACCCTGTATTGATGTCCGTTTTGATTGAGAGCCACAGTACCAAGGCGCAGCGTTGTACCTGTTTGTCCTTCGATGTTGCTCCATGTTTGTCCTGCATTGACCGATATCTGCCATTGCAGAGTCGGGCTTGGTGTGCCATCAACTGCAACTGTTAAGATGACATCCCGTCCTGCAATTACTGATTGGCTGTTCGGCTGTGTCGTAAAAGAAGGAGGTTGATAATCCGTCCCTAAGGCTATGCCGCTCAAACTTAGTGATAATGCTAAGATAATTGCGATTGCTGTTATTTTATGTATTTTACGTTTCATGTAAATCACCCTCCCTTTCATTATATTTAGCAAGTGTAAAGTGTATGATTAACAATTGCTATTGCTTATTGAGTGTTTACATAACTTTAGACAGTGTACTTGTGTGAAATGTTCCGATTGATATATACTGTTAATAAAAAGTTAAACTTTGGAAGATATAATAAAAGTCTTATAATAAACTTGTGGAGAAAAAAATGTATCGTAAAGTAATAGTGTTCCTTTTAATCATAATTCTATTATCTTCATTCAATATTCCCGTTTTTGCTTCAAACGCCAATGTGTTGTATGGCAAGGTAGTAATCCTTGATGCGGGGCATGGTGTTGAGACGACGAATTTTTTTCGAGGGTATGATGAACAGGCTGCAATGCTTGCTCTTGCCCATAAAATAAAACCTCTTTTAGAGGCTCATGGTGCTACTGTTCATTTGACTCGTTCGACACCCGCTAATGTTCTGCTTTCAGCGCGTGTGGCTATGGCTAATATTTGGTCATTAGATGCGCTAAAAAGAACTGTGGAACAAAATTCTTCCGGTTTTGACAGTATTCTGGGAACACTTATCGAAATCGACAGACTAATTAATATCATGGGTTTGATTATCAAAAATCCACAAGCATATGAATCTTTCTTTTTTAATACTCCGTTTTCCCCGTCAGAACCAATTCATCCGGATTTAGAGCGGATTTTCGAACTGCAGTCAAACCCGGTTATAGCAGACAATTTTTTATTTATTTCTCTTCATTCAAATGCTACTGCCATACCTATAAACACTGCAGTTCACGGTGCAGATGTTTTTCATATTTCAAATGAACATCCGCGATTGTCGGATTATTATTCAAATTACTCGCATGTAGAGCGAAGCATAGAGTTTAGTGAAATTCTTCTTGACTATATCCATGAAACCGGAATACAAAGACAAACGGTCAGCCCTGCAAATTTTTTTGTAATCAGAGAACATAATTTACCCGCGGTGCTTGTCGAAAACGGGCATCACACAAACACTGCGGATCGTACAAAACTAATGGACGATGAGTATCTGGATAGATTGGCATTTGCTTATCTTAACGCGATAATTGACTTTTTTAGTGATATCAACACTCCGCTGACACTTTTTCTGACAGATTTACTGCATTCATCTTCAACCCGGATAAGATATAATATCAGATCAACATGGTTTCATTTACGGCAACTTCGCTAACAGACGACTAAAAAAATGGTTAAAATCACTTGTTATTAATGGTATATTTATGTATACTCGGATAACGGTGTTATTTTTGTAGTTACCTGATACTATGACATATAGGAGAAAACAGTAAAGAATGAATGACAGTAACCTTATACTCAGTGCCATGTTTAACGCTATGCCGGATTCGGTGTTTTGTAAGGACTTGGAAAGAAGATATATCGAATGTAATAAATCATTTGAAATATTTATTTCTCGTAATAAAGATGAGATTATCGGGAAAACTTTTGCCGAAATAACTGAACAAGGTCTCGACATTGTAAAGAACTACGCAGATGTTGATACAATTGTAATAAACGAGGGAAAAACAATTATACAAGAAGGAGTATCGCTGACATACAACGGTTCTGACCGTTTCTATGACTTAATTAAAACGCCGCTAATAAGAAAAAATGTTGATGGTGAAGATGAAGTCTTTGGTTTATTGGGGATTATGCATGATGTTAATGATCGCTATTTATTAATCAAAGATTTGCAAGATATGCAAGCTAATCTGGAAGTGGCATTGGAACAAGCAAATTCCGCAAACAGAGCAAAAGGTGAATTTCTCTCAAGAATGAGCCATGAACTACTTACTCCAATGAATGCAATTATGGGAATGTCGCAGATAGTGAAATCATCTGAAGATGTTGAAAACATAAAAAGCTGCATAGTTGAGATATATGACAATTCATGTCATTTATTACGGCTTATTACTAATTTGCTTGAAGTATCAACCGGTGCCCACACGCTCATCGAGAAAGCATTTCAACCGGCTGCGTTAATAAATAATCTAAAAAGCCGGATAGAACCATACTTAAACAGAAAGCAACAGACACTCAATATAGAATGCGACGAAGCTTTGCCAAAAGAAATTATTGCAGATGAAAAGAGCATTGAAAAAGTAATTTTCCATTTATTGACAAATGCATCAAAGTTTTCGCATGAAAAAGGTGAAATAACGTTAAAGCTATACATGCTCGAAGAGACAGGTGAGAGAATTAGACTTGGTGTGTCAATAATTGACAACGGAATTGGTATGTCTCCGGAAGTCTTAGATATAATTTTTGACATTTTTGAACAAGGCGACGGCAGTTACACACGCAGGCATCAAGGGGTAGGCATCGGTTTAACTATATCAAAATACACTATAGAAACAATGGGTGGTACAATCACAGTGGTATCCGAACCCGGTATAGGTTCTGATTTTACTTTTACAGTTCCAATCACCCGTTGTAAATAAGCTTCTGTAAAACTTAGGATTTAGAAAGACGAGGGATTACGTTATGGCAAAGATTTTTTATCAGGGACACGGAAGTTTCCGCTTGAAATCAGACAGCGGTATTGTTATTTATATCGACCCGTTCACCGGAGAAGGCTACGATGTTCCCGCAGACATTGTCCTTATTACTCATCAGCATCAAGACCATAATGAATTAGGTCTGATAACGCAAAAACCGGATTGTACCGTAATCACAGAAAAAGAAGCACTCGAAGGCGGAAAGCATAATAGCTTCAATATTAAAGGTGTACATATTGAAGCAGTGGAAGCGGGTTATAATAAAGGGCATACACCCGAAGACAGTGTTGGATTTATTGTCACAGTTGATGGCAAAAAGCTCTACTTCAGCGGGGATACATCAAAAACCCCTCAAATGGCAACCTTTGCTCCAAGGCAGCTTGATTATGCGTTTTTATGTGCCGACGGGATTTATAATATGAATCTGACTGAAGCCGCCGAATGTGCTATTCTTATTGCAGCAAAACACAATGTTCCCGTACACTTAAAGCCCGGCGAACTGTTTGACAGAGAAATGGCCGAGCAATTTGAAGCCCCCAATCGCCTTATCATTGAACCCGGTAAAGAAGTAGATTTATAAATGATAGGTTACCATAGCAAATCCAAAACCGTCACCAATACGATGTATGGTGCGGTTCGGATTATTTGGTTTTGGTACGGCTACTCTTACAGGAACTAACGAAAAAGCTAGTAATAGCAATGGTTTGCAGACACAAGCAGTCAGTATTTACCTCAAAAACCTATAAAAACAAGATAAAATAACTATAATCTTGGATATTCGTCCGTGTTTTTTCCATGTCATTTTTGGGGATTCACGGCTTTATTATTATATACATTTTAACAGGAAGGAGCAATAGTTTATGAGCATAAAAAATGACTTGAAGCAGGCACAGAAAGTTAAGCCGATTACAGGACA